>PJUE01000088.1_pt1 | contig 130296 bp, 113 predicted proteins | sample 1512171 | NCBI WGS metagenome assembly PJUE01 (sample SAMN08177674, study PRJNA422409) | Feces metagenome, whole genome shotgun sequencing project. | isolation source: Chicken feces (3) enriched on wood chips: alkali lignin treatment | host: Gallus gallus | place: USA: Madison | collected 2015-01-15
CTTCGATCTGGCCTACTCGTCGCTGCTCAAGCGCGCCATCCGCACCCTGTGGATCGCCCTGGACGCCATGGACGCCATGTACACCCCGGTCGGCGTGACCTGGCGCCTGAACGAACGTCACTACGGCGCGCTGCAAGGCTTGAACAAGGCCGAAACCGCCGCCAAGTACGGCGACGAGCAAGTGCTGATCTGGCGCCGCGCCTACGCCATCGCCCCGGAACCGCTGGCGCTGGACGACGAACGCCACCCGCGTTTCGACAAGCGCTACGCCAAGGTGCCGGCCGACCAGCTGCCCGCCACCGAATGCCTGAAGGACACCGTGGCCCGCGTGCTGCCGTTCTGGAACGAATCCATCGCTCCGGCCATCCGCGCCGGCCGCAATGTCCTGATCGCCGCCCATGGCAACAGCCTGCGCGCCCTGATCAAGCACCTGGACAACGTGTCGGACGAAGACATCGTCAACCTGAACATTCCCACCGGCCAGCCGCTGGTGTACGAATTGGATGATGACCTGCGCCCGATCCGCCACTATTATCTGGGCGATGCCGCCGAGATCGAGGCGGCCATGGCTGCGGTGGCAGCCCAGGGCAAGGCTAAGAAGGACTGATATTCCTATGCGTCGCGCGGCAGGGTTGTTGTTGGCGGTCATGTTGACCGGTGGGGCGCTGTCGGCTCGCGCCGCGCCCAACGACCTTGCCGGCCGCCAGTCCGACGCGGAAAAGCAGCAGGCCGCCTTGCGCGACCGCATCGAGAACCTGCAAAAGGATATCGATGACCGCGAGGCTGCCCGCAAGGAAGCCGCCGACTCGCTCAAGCAGTCCGAGTCGGCGATTTCCAAGATCAACCTGCGCCTGCGGGAGCTGGCCGAGGCCAACCGCCAGGCGCAGGCCGACCTGACCGGCCTGGAAAAGCAGATCGGCGCCCAGCAGGCGGTGCTGGCCAAGCGCCGCACCGAACTGGCCGAACAGCTGCGCACCCAGTACACCAGCGGCCTGTCGCCCTGGACCGCCCTGTTGTCGGGCGACGATCCCCAGGTGCTGGGGCGCAACCTGGGCTATCTGGATTATGTGTCGCAGGCCCGCGCCCAGGCCGTGCAGGCCCTGCGCGAGGACATCGAGCGCCTGGCCGCCCTGCAGGGACGCGCCGACGCCCGCCGCGCGGAAATCGAAAAAGTCGTGGCCGAGACCTCCGAGCAGAAGACCGCGCTGGTCGGTCAGCAAAAAGAGCGCGCCACGCTGCTGGCCCAGCTGGAAGGGCAGATCGCCGCCCAACGCGCCGAAGCCAACAAGCTGGGCCGAGATGATCAGCGCCTGTCGCGGCTCATCACCGATCTGGACGCGGCCATCGCCAAGCAGATCGAGGACGCCCGCCGCGCCGAGGAAGCGCGCAAGCGGGCCGAGGAAGTGCGTCGCGCGGAAGAAGCGCGCCGCGCCGCCGAGGAAGCCAAAAAACGCGCCGACGCCGAGCGCCGCGCTGCCGACGAGGCCCGCAAGAAGGCCGAGGCTGACCGCAAGCTGGCCGCAGACAATGCCAAGCAGGCCGCCGACAACGCCAAGCGCGAGCGCGACGCCCGTGACGCCCGCGATGCCGCCCAGGCGCGCGAACAGGTCGAAGCCGCCTCGCGCCAGAACCGCGGTCCCGTGGCCGTGGCCGACCCGGATGCCGCCGGACTGCGCCCGGCCGAGCAGAAACAATCCCGGCTGACCGCGCCCGAACCGCCGCCTCAGGCCAAGCCCGCGGAACCGCCCCGGAAGGCGGAACCTATAGAGGAAAAACCCGCTCCAAGCCGTAGCGAGCCTGCGCAGCAAACCCAGACCGCGCGCGCCGCGCCGGCGGTGGGCGGCGGCAACGGCTTGCGCCACGGGCTGTCGATGCCGGTGCGCGGGCAGGTGCAGGGGCGCTTCGGGGTCGACCGTCCGGATGGCGGCGTATGGCGCGGCGTGGTGCTGCGCGCCGCCGAAGGCACGCCGGTCAAGGTGGTGGCCCCCGGCACGGTGGTCTACGCCGATTGGCTGCGGGGTTTTGGCAACCTCATCATTGTGGATCATGGGCAGCAATACCTGACCGTCTATGCTTACAACCAAAGTCTGCTCAAACGGGTGGGAGATTCGGTGACGGGTGGCGATACCATCGCCACGGTCGGGGCGACCGGCGGCCAAGTGGAATCCGGCCTATACTTTGAAATTCGCCATCGTGGCGCTCCTGTGGATCCGGCACAATGGCTGGCGCAGTAGATTGATGTCGTTGGTAATTACCAAACCCCATCGGCGAAAACAAAATTCGGGAAGTGTGCATGGGCACTCGTAAGTTTCGCGGTTTCGGTCTGATTGCCATCGGTGCGGTGGCTGGTGTGTTGCTCAGCGTAGGCGTGACCGCGGTCGCCCAGCGCGGCAGCCCTCTGCCACTGGACGAACTCAGGCAGCTGAGCAATGTGTTCGCCGCCATCAAGAACAACTACGTCGAGGCCGTCGACGACAAGACCCTGATCGACAATGCCATCTCCGGCATGGTGTCGAACCTCGACCCGCACTCGGCCTACCTGGACGCCGATGCCTTCCGCGAAATGCAGACGGCCACGCAAGGCGAGTTCGGCGGCCTGGGCATCGAGGTCGGCGCGGAAGACGGCTTCGTGAAGGTCATCTCGCCCATCGAAGACACGCCCGCGGCCCGTGCCGGCGTGATGGCTGGCGACCTCATCATCAAGATCGACGACACGCCCACCAAGGGCATGACGCTCAACGATGCCGTCAAGCTGATGCGTGGCGCGCCCAAGTCGCCGATCACGCTGACCATCATGCGCGCCGACCGTCCGCAGCCCATCGTGCTGAAGATCGTGCGCGACATCATCAAGGTGCGCAGCGTGCGCAGCAAGATGCTGGACAACGGCATCGGCTACGTCCGCGTCGCCCAGTTCCAGGAAAAGACCGGCGCCGACCTGGCCAAGCAATTGAAGGACCTCGGCGCCAAGGAAGCCCCCAAGGGCCTGGTGCTGGACCTGCGCAACGACCCGGGCGGCCTGCTGACCAGCGCCATCGGCGTGTCCGGCGCGTTCCTGCCGCCCGACTCGGTGGTGGTGACCACCGACGGCCGTACTCCGGACGCCCGCCACAAGTACCTGGCCACGCCTTCGGAATACGCCCGCGGCGAAAGCAACTACCTGGCCGGCCTGCCGGCCTGGACCAAGACCGTGCCGATGGTGGTGCTGGTGAACGTGGGCTCCGCCTCGGCGTCCGAGATCGTGGCCGGCGCGCTGCAGGACCACAAGCGCGCCAAGGTCCTGGGCAACCGCACCTTCGGCAAGGGCTCGGTGCAGGTGATCCTGCCGCTGTCCGAAACCACTGCGGTCAAGCTGACCACCTCGCGCTACTTCACCCCGAGCGGCCGCTCGATCCAGGCCACCGGCATCGAACCCGACTACGTCGTGGCCGACACCGCCGAAGGCGACCTGTTCCGCCTGCCGCGCGAAGCCGACCTGCAGCGCCACCTGTCTAACCAGCAGACGGCCAACGAAGTGAAGTCCAGCGCCGGCGAAGACAACGCCGATGTGCCGGCCAAGGTGTTCGAATTCGGCGGCAAGGACGACTTCCAGCTGCAACAGGCCCTGAACGTGCTGGCCGGCAAGCCGGTGCAGAAGGGTTCGGCCCGCGCCCAGGCCAAGGCTGATGCCAAGGCCGGCGGCGGTACGCCCCAGCGCATGAAGATCACGCCGACCGGAGTCGAGCCCAGCAAGGACAAATGAACGACGAGCAACTGCTGCGCTACGCCCGCCACATCCTGCTCGACGAGCTGGGAATCGAAGGGCAGGAAAAACTGCTGGCGGCGCGTGTGCTCATCGTGGGGGCGGGCGGACTGGGTTCCCCCGCCGCCCTCTATCTGGCCACTGCCGGCGTGGGCGACATCACCCTGGCCGATGACGATGTCGTCGAGCTGAGCAACCTGCAACGCCAGATCCTGCACACCACCGCCAGCGTCGGCCGCCACAAGGCCGAGTCGGGGCGGGACATGCTGGCGGCCTTCAATCCGCAGACTCGGGTCCATGCCCGCGTCGAGCGCCTGGAAGGCCAGGCCCTGTCCGACGCCGTCGCCCAGGCGGACCTGGTGCTGGACTGCACCGACAACTTCACCACCCGCCACGCCATCAACCGCGCCTGCGTGCAGCACCGCAAGCCACTGGTATCGGGCGCGGCCATACGCTTCGACGGCCAGGTCAGCGTCTATGACCTGCGCGACGACAACGCGCCCTGTTACCACTGCCTGTTCCCGGAAGCGGACGACGTCGAGCAAGCCAATTGCGCCACGATGGGCGTGTTCGCCCCGGTCGTCGGCATCATCGGCAGCATGCAGGCCGCAGAAGCCCTGAAACTGCTGTCCGGGGTGGGCGAAAGCCTGTCCGGCCGCCTGCTGTGGCTGGACGTGCGCACCATGCAATGGCGCAGCGTCAACGTCCAGCGCGACCCGGAATGCGCCGTCTGCGGCCATCGCGGGCACTGATTTCCTGCCCGGGATTGGCCCCGCGGACAATATTAAAGGCTTGAAATACCTGCTATAACGCCAGCCAGCCTACCCGAAAGCGGGTAGATGGCCAGGGACGTGACCGCGTGGATACAGCACTGAAGTTCAGTTTGCCCAAATGGCGCCTGACGCGTTGGCTGACGCATTCCGGGCACGACACCCCTGCGGACATCCGTTCGGCCCTGATCGCCAGCTTGTTCGGCACGCTGCCCATTTTTGCCGGCGGCGTCATCAACACCCTCATGATCTCCGGCGTGGTCGCCTGGCGCCGCCCCGAGCCGCTGTACCTGTCCTGGCTGGCGATGGAGGTGATACTGGCCCTGGTCCGCGTGCTGATCCTGCGGTCCGCCTTGCGCGCCGCGCCCAAGGGCGGCAATACCCATACCGATATCTACATCCTGCTGGCGCTGCTGTGGGCGTTCAGCGTGGGCTACGGCGTCTTCGTCACCTTCATCAACGGTGACTGGCTGGCCGCCACCCTGGCCGGCGTGTCCTGCGGGGCCATGGCCGGCGGCATCTGCTTCCGGAACTACGGCGCGCCGCGGCTGGTCGGCGCCATGATCTTCCTGAGCCTGGGGCCGATGTGCCTGGGCGCGGCCTTCACCGGCGAATACGTCACAGCCATCGTCTTCATCCAGATTCCGTTCTACCTGGTCAGCATGAGTGTCGCCTCGCACCGGCTCAACCGCATCCTGGTGTCGACCATGCTGGCCGAGCGCGACAGCGAACGTCGCGCCAGCGAAGACGCGCTGACCGGCCTGGCCAACCGCGCCGGCCTGCAGGCCGCGCTGGAGCGCGTCTGCGCCAGCGCGCGCGGCCAGGACAGTTCTGCGGCGCTGTTGTACATGGACATGGACGACTTCAAGCTCATCAACGACACCTACGGCCATGCTGCGGGCGACCAGGTGCTGATGACCATCGCCCAGCGCATGCGCTCCATGTTGCGGGTGGACGACGTGGCCGCGCGGATTGGTGGCGACGAGTTCATCGTGCTGGTGACCGGCATTGACGCCACGGCCGCGCTACGGCTGGGCGAGCACCTGCTGCATGACGCTTCCCAGCCGATCACGCTGGCGGATGGCACGCGGGTCAGTGTCGGCCTGTCCATCGGCATTTCCATTGTGTCCGGCGCCAACCGCAGTCCGGAAGCTGCGTTGCATTCCGCCGATGCCGCGCTCTACCGGGCCAAGGCGCAGGGCGGCCGCTGTTGCGCCGTGGCGGGGGCGGAAGAGGCCGAAAAGACCGTCCGGGACGACGAACCCGCCGTCGCCTGATCCGCCCGGCTCGCGTAATCCATCAAGCCTGAACCCGATCTGGAAGCGGCTTCTTCTCAAAAGTTATCAGATAACCTGAAAAGTGTGCCTATAATGCCCGGATGCTGACCAAGAGCCTCACCCTGACCGAACAGGTCGCCCGCCAGATCGCCGCCGACATCGCCGGGGGCGCCTATCCCGTCGGCGCCAAGCTGCCGGCGGGCCGCGTGCTGGCCGAGCAATACGGCGTCAGCGCCGCGGTCATCCGCGAGGCCACCGAACGCCTGCGAGCCCAGGGTCTGATCCAGAGCCGGCAGGGTTCCGGCAGCACCGTGTTGTCGCGCACGGGCGCGCAGGGCTTCCAGCTGTCCGCCGGCATCGCCGTGGACCGCAAGCAGTTGGCCGGGGTCTACGAATTGCGCATGGAGCTGGAAGGCGGCGCGGCCGCGCTGGCTGCGCTGCGGCGCGACGATGCTGACCTGGCCGCCATGGCGCGCGCCCTGGCTGACCTGGGATCGCATCTGGAAGACCCGGAGCAGGGCGTGGAGCACGACATCGCCTTTCACCGCGCCATTGCCGCCGCCACGCACAACAGCTGCTACCAGGACCTGTTGCAGTATCTGAACCTGCAGCTCAGGCTGGCGGTCAGCACTGCGCGCAGCAACAGCCGCCTGCAGGCCGGTTTGACGGCCGCCGTGCACCAGGAGCACGTGGCCGTGTTCGAGGCCATCCGCGCGCGCGATCCCGAACGGGCGCGGCACGCCGCCGCCCGCCATCTGCAACAGGCGGCCAGCCGCCTGCAACTCGATCTCCTCTCTCCCGCCGCAAGGCAGACATCATGAGCGCATCCGACTTTACGCAACGCCTGGTCCAGGCCCTGGGCCCCGATACCGTCATCACCGCCGAGGCCGACATTGCGCCCTGGCTGTCCGACTGGCGCGGCCTGTACAAGGGCAACGCGCAGGCGGTGGTGCGCCCGCGCACAACCGCCGAGGTCGCCACTTGCCTGGCGCTGTGCCAGGAGGCAGGCGTGCCGGTAGTGCCGCGCGGCGGCAACACCGGCCTGTGCGGCGGGGCCACGCCGGATGCCGCCGCGGGCAATGTGGTGCTGAGCCTGGACCGCATGAACGCCGTGCGCTCCATCGACACCATCGCCAACACCATGGTGGCCGAGGCGGGCGCGATCCTGGGCAATTTGCGCCGTGCCGCGCAGGACGCCGGCCGCCTGCTGCCGCTGAGCCTGGCCGCGGAAGACTCCAGCCAGATCGGCGGCAACGTTGCCACCAACGCCGGCGGCGTGAACGTGGTGCGTTACGGCATGGCGCGCGAACTGGTGCTGGGCCTGGAAGCGGTGCTGCCCACGGGCGAGATCTTCCACGGCCTGCGCACGCTGCGCAAGGACAACACCGGCTACGACCTCAAGCAATTGCTGATCGGCTCCGAAGGCACGTTGGGTGTCATTACCGCCGTCGCCTTGCGATTGTTCCCGCGCACTGATGTGCGCTCGGTGGTGCTGGCCGCCGTGGAGTCGCCGGCGCAGGCCCTGCAACTGTTCGAGATCCTGTTCGAACAATGCGGTGCGCGGCTGCAGGCGTTCGAGTACTTCTCGGGCGACTGCCTGGATCTGGTGCTGGCGCACGCCGCGGGTGTGCAGGAACCTTTTGACCAGCGCTATCCGGCCTATGTGCTGGTGGAGCTGGCGGACACGGCCGATGAGGCCGCGCTCAATGGCCTTGTTGAAAACGTGATCGGCACGGCGCTGGAACGCGGCCTGTGCCTGGACGCAGCCGTGTCGGCGTCGCTGGCGCAATTGCAGGCGCTGTGGAAGCTGCGCGAGGAAATCTCCGAAGCCCAACGCGCCGACGGCCCGCACCTGAAGCACGACGTGTCGCTGCCGATCGAACGCATTCCCGACTTCATGGAATCCGCCGAGGCCCGCGTGCGCGCGCTGTACCCGGACATCCGCCCCTTCATCTTCGGCCACTTCGGCGACGGCAACCTGCACTACAACCTGTCGCGCCCGGCCGGAGCCGATCGCGACTGGGTGGTGGTGCATGGGGCGGCGATCACTGATGCGGTGCTGGACGAGGTCAATCGCTATGGCGGGAGCATTTCGGCAGAACACGGGATCGGGCAGCTGAAGCGGGATCATTTCCTGCATAGCAAGGACGCGCTGGAGTTGCGGTTGATGCGGGAAATCAAGGCTGTATTGGATCCTGCGGGGATTATGAATCCGGGGAAGTTGCTGTAGTTTTTTTGGGGTGTTTTTGAGCGGGGCATCGGCGGTGGGCATGAGCGAAGCTTCGTAGGCCGCACGGCGGTGCGGGCGGCATGGCGGCGAGCGCCCACGATTGCGGTCCGGAGCGTTCGCTCCGGACTGCCCCTTCGTCATCTTCGTCACCGCCTTCGGCGGTTCCTTCAGATTCCCTCGGGCGCATCGAGGTTGCTCGCCGCCACACCGCCAGCGCCGCCGTGCTACCTGCGTCTTGGCCTGTTGCGTCGCTAGAGCCGTGTTCAGTGGCGAGTCTTGCGGGGCCCGCTCATTGCGGCCGCCCGGGCGGCCGCAATGAGCATGCGCGCTTGCTTGCGTCGTGATGGGTGCGCTGGCGCGAATGCGACGAGCGGTTTGCTAGTGGTTGTCGCCGTTTTTTGGGGGGCGGTGATGGGCGGCGCGCGTTGGACAGAAGCTTGCGCACGCAGATCCTCTCGCGCGCGCCGCCCATCCGGCGGCGGAGTTGAAATGACGAACGTTTGCCGCCTCATGACGCTTCAGTAGGATGGGTGAAGCGAAAACCCCAAGCGTCCAGCGCACGTAGCCCGCGGGCAGATCCGTACGTACTTCACTCATCCTGCCCAATTTCACGCACTCACCACCAGCGCGCAGCGTCATCATCCGACGCGAGACACCGCGTAAGCCCCCAAAGGCCGCCCGCGCGGCCGGCCGGGGGCGGGCCCCGCAAGATCCTCGCCCACCCCCGCCGGTGGCGAAAACGCCAAGCAAACAGCTCGTCTCGGCGATCGTGAAAATTCAACAGACAGAGCACGGCGCGGCAGTGGCCTGCCGGGTGCGGGGCGTCGATAAGCCCGAGGGAATCGGAAGGGAAGGCCGTAGGCCTGGACGACGATGACGACGGGGCAGTCCGGAGCGAAGGCTCCGGACCGCAATCGTTGCCCCGCGCCCGGCAGGCCGCTGCCGCGCCGTGCGTCTCAAGAACTCAACGCACACGCAGCAGCAAAAACATCACTGCCGATGATAAACCTCGGCTCCCTTCTTAACGAACTCCACAGACTTCTCCTGCATCCCTTTCTGCAACGCATCCTTCTCGCTAACCCCCTGAGCCGCCGCATAATCCCGCACGTCCTGGGTGATTTTCATGGAGCAGAAATGCGGTCCGCACATCGAGCAGAAGTGCGCCACCTTCATCGAATCCTTCGGCAGCGTTTCGTCGTGGAATTCCTTGGCCGTGTCCGGATCCAGTCCCAGGTTGAACTGGTCGTCCCAGCGGAACTCGAAGCGCGCCTTGGACAGCGCGTTGTCGCGGATTGCCGCGCCCGGGTGGCCCTTGGCCAGGTCCGCTGCGTGGGCTGCGATCTTGTACGTGATGATGCCGTCCTTCACGTCCTTCTTGTTCGGCAGGCCCAGGTGTTCCTTGGGCGTCACATAACAGAGCATCGCCGTGCCGTACCAGCCGATCAGCGCTGCGCCGATGCCCGAGGTGATGTGGTCGTAGCCGGGGGCGATGTCGGTGGTCAGGGGGCCCAGCGTGTAGAACGGCGCCTCGTGGCAGTGTTCCAGCTGCAGCTCCATGTTTTCCTTGATCATCTGCATCGGTACGTGGCCCGGCCCTTCGATCATGACCTGCACGTCATGCTTCCACGCCACCTGCGTCAGTTCGCCCAGCGTCTTCAGCTCGGCGAATTGCGCCTCGTCGTTGGCGTCGTATCCCGAACCCGGGCGCAGGCCGTCGCCCAGCGAGAAGCTGACGTCGTAGGCCTTCATGATTTCGCAGATTTCCTCGAAACGCTCGTACAGGAAACTTTCCTTGTGGTGCGCCAGGCACCACTTGGCCATGATCGAACCGCCGCGCGAGACGATGCCGGTCATGCGGTCGGCCGTCATCGGGATGAACGGCAGACGCACGCCCGCGTGGATGGTGAAGTAGTCCACGCCCTGTTCCGCCTGCTCGATCAGCGTGTCGCGGAAAATCTCCCAGGTCAGGTCCTCGGCCTTGCCGTCGACCTTCTCCAGCGCCTGGTAGATCGGCACGGTGCCGATCGGCACGGGCGAGTTGCGGATGATCCATTCGCGCGTTTCGTGGATGTGCTTGCCGGTGGACAGATCCATGACCGTGTCGCCGCCCCAGCGGATCGCCCAGGTCATCTTTTCCACTTCCTCGCCGATGCCGGAGCTGACGGCGGAGTTGCCGATGTTGGCGTTGATCTTCACCAGGAAGTTGCGGCCGATGGCCATCGGCTCCACTTCAGGGTGGTTGATGTTGGCGGGGATGATGGCACGGCCGCGCGCGATCTCGTCGCGCACGAACTCGGGCGTGATGGCCGCGGGAATCGAGGCGCCGAAGGACTGGCCGGGATGCTGGCGCAGCAGGCGCTTGACCATCTTTTCGCCATCGGGGCCGCTGTCGCGCAACGTCTGCAGGTAGTGTTCGCGGCGCAGGCTTTCGCGGATCGCCACGTATTCCATTTCCGGCGTGATGATGCCGCGGCGCGCGTAATGCATCTGCGACACGTTGGCGCCCGACTTGGCGCGGCGCGGCGGACGCTGCAGGTCAAAGCGCATGGCCGTCAGCTTGGGATCGGTCAGGCGTTCCTTGCCGTAGTCGCTGGTCGGGCCCGACAGCACTTCCGTGTCGCCGCGCTCTTCGATCCAGCCGCGGCGCAGTTCGGGCAGGCCGCGGCGGATGTCGATCTTGGCTTCGGGGTCGGTGTAGGGGCCGCTGCAGTCATAGACCGTCAGCGGCGGGTTCTTCTCGCCACCGAACATCGTCGGCGTATCGTCCTGCTCGATCTCGCGGAATGGCACGCGGATGTCGGGGCGCGAGCCCACTTCATACACGCGGCGGGATTTGGGCAGCGGTGCGACGGCCGCCGCGTCGACTTCGGCGGTAGCGGCCAGGAATTTGGGATTGGCGTTCATGGAAAGCTCCAAGCGAGTGGTTGGAGCCGATCGGGAAGGAATTCCCGCCGCGCGCGCAAAGACGCATGGCGGGAATACGGCTCCCAGCATCGGCATTATCCGTACTGGTACGAAGGGACTCTCTCAACACGTCCGGCCATGTAGGCGGGACGAGTACCCCTGCGCGAAAGCGAAGTATAGAGGCTGGCGCGCGTTCCGACGAATCGCGGGCTGCTGCGCCGCGTCGGCCGGAGCAGGCGGGAGCTGGTATTACCGCTTTACAATTGGATTCAGACTATGGCGACACCGTCATTCAGGTTCGGTACACTTTTCCCAGTGCCGGGGATGAAGTGCATCGCCTGGTCTTAGTCCACATTAAGAAGGAAACGAGCATGCAACTGACCCTACGCAAATTGGCGCCCGCCCTGGTAGTCGTGACGTTGGCGCTAGCGGGTTGCAAGACCGCCCCGACTAAGACGTCTGGCGACACCGCCACGCCGCAAGCAGGCCAAGAGGCCGCCAAGCCGGCAGCCGCGGCCTCGGTGGACTTCTACCTGGCGCAGAAGCAGCCTGGCGCCGGCATGCGCGAAATTGCGCTGCCTGACGGCAAGCTCTACATGCAGACCGTGCCTGTTCTGACGCGCGCCGACCTCACCGACGCCGCCGCGCTGGTGGACCGCCAGGGTCAGAACTTCGTCGGCCTGCGCTTCTCGGAAGCCGGCGCCCGCAAGCTCAATGACGTCAGCACCAAGAACGTCGGCAACATGCTGGCGCTCGTGATCGACCAGGAACTGGTCGCCGCTCCGCTGATCGGCGAACCGCTGAACCGCGGCGTGCTGGCCTTTGGCGTGGCCTCGGCCCAGGCCGCCTCGGAAATCGCCGCCAAGATCCGCGGCGACGCTGCCGTGCCGCCGGCTGGCGGCGCCGCTCCGGCTCCTGCTGCCAAGCCCTGAACAGCACAGCAAGCGACAAAAAAGCCCGGCATGCCGGGCTTTTTCATGGCCGCGCACAATGCGCGGGGGAAGGTTGATGAGGGCTTGGCGTCTTTTGCGCGGTCCCATGCGCCTAACGGTGCAGGGCGCGTAGCGCGATCTCAGGCTCGTTGGCCACGACTTTCAGCAGAGCAGCAGCTGGTCCGGTAGGAGACCGGCGCTTTTGCTCCCAGTTTTGCAAGGTGCGAACGCTGACCTGCAACGCCGCCGCAAACTCAGCTTGAGACAGCTTGGTCTGTTCGCGCACCCGCTTCACGTCCAGAGGATCAAGCGTGGATATTCTCGAAGGACGCGTCTCTCCCTTGCGTATCGCTGCCGCTTCTTTGAGACTCGCCTTCAAATCGGCGAATAACTGCCTGTCCATTTCACACGTCCTTTACCAACGCCCGCAGTTCAGAAAGTTCCGCTGAGCTCAAGTTGTCCCGCACGTTCTTTGGGTAGGCCAACAGCATCAGAATCTGGTCGTCATCGGTGAGCCAGTAATAGATCACCCGTATCCCCCCGCTCTTGCCGATTCCCGGCCGCGCGTGGCGCACCTTTCGTATGCCGCCTCCGCCAGGAATCACATGGCCGCAGGCGGGATCCTCCAGCAGCATTTGCTGCAATTCACGATAACCATCATCTGGCAGCAGGGACGTGATTTGCCTGGTAAAGACGCTGGTTTCTATGAAAACCATGATTGGATTGTACGCCAATGGCGTAGTCGAAGTTGCACGTAATACCGCAAGCGCGCGGCGCGGAAAATCGCCGACGACTGTACGTGCTTTACCGGGAGGCAGGGGCGCTACTGCGCGATATCTGTCACTGGGATGCGCTTGGCGGACGCGCGCTTGCGCGAGGCCGGCAAAGATAGTTTGCGATCAGCCCAGCTTGCGGCCGCGCGTCTTGGCGCCGCGGCGGACGAGGATGGTTTTTTCGATGTAGGCCTGCGTGATCGATTCAAGGATCAGGCGGTCGTCGGCCGTGAGCGATTCGAACTGCGAAGGCGAAATGTTGGGGAAGGGCCAGGGCGCCATCGGACGCGGCCGGCCGCCGGGACGCGGCACGGGTTCGGCCACGCCAGGCGCGGGCAGCGTGTTGCTGAGGTCGTAGCCTTCCACGGGAAGTTCCAGCGGGCCCTTGCCGGTTTCCAGCCATTCGACCTCGACCTTCAGGACCTGCGCCAGCTTGCGGGCCGAGCGGCTTGAGTGCCGCAGGCCGCTTTCGTAGCTGCCGATGGCGCTTTGCGAAATGCGCGCAAGACGAGCGAGGTCTTTCTGCGTGTGGCCACGCAGCAGGCGCGCATGCTTCAGTCGGTCTGAGAATGTTTTCACACCGGCGATTGAAGCTTGCTGGTCACGCGCTTTGGTGGTTATAAATATTACTTAAGTGATATTTATCAAAGGTGAGCGCATGGAGCAACGAGGCAGCGTCTTCGTCGTACGGCTCGACGCAACGGCGCGCGAGGATTTCGCCGAGGCTTTGCGTCTGATGCGTTGGCAGGTCCGCGTGTTCGATTCGTCCGCTGCCGTATTGGAACACTTGCAGGCGCAGGGCGCTGATGCCCTGGTACTTTTGGGAGGTATTAAGGGCGTGCCTGGCCTCATCGCCATGCTGCGCCGGGTAGCGCCCGCTGCGGCGGTGCTGTGGCAGGCCGCGGATGCCAGCGCGTCGGATCGCATTGCCGCGCTGGATGCGGGGGCGGACGTCTGTACCCCTGCGGGCATGGACGCGCTGGAATGGGATGCTCTGCTGCGCAATCTGTACCGGCGCGCGCCGTCCACCGCCTTGCCTTGGCGACTAGACCCGCACGTGGGCGCACTGGCGGGACCGGCTGGCGAGTTCCTGCCGTTGACGGTCACCGAGCGCGCTTTTTTTGTCCGCTTGTTGAGCGCGCCGGGCTACTGCCTGCGCCGAGAATGTTTTTTCCCTGCCGGTACGCGCAAGTCCATGGAAGGGGCGCGGCGGGTGGATGTGCTCTTGTCGCGGCTGCGCAGCAAGGCGCGCCGCCTCAATATCGACTTGCCCGTGCTTGCGGTGCGGGGATGGGGCTACATCCTGCTGCCCGAAGGCGCCGCAAGAGGGCAGGGTCTCAGAGCACTACCAGGTTATCCCGATGCATGAGTTCGGGTTCGGTCATGCTGCCCAGGATGCGCGCGATCTGCGACGAAGGCTGTCGCAGGATGCGGCGGGTGTCGGCCGATGAATAGTTGATCAGGCCACGGGCGCATTCTCGGCCCTGGCCGTCCACGCAGGCGACCACGTCGCCACGGCCGAACTCGCCTTCCACCTCGGTCACGCCGATGGGCAGCAGGCTCTTTCCTTCGCGCAGCAGCGCCTGCACGGCGCCGTCATCCAGCACCACGCGTCCGCGCAGGCGCAGGTGATCGGCCAGCCATTGCTTGCGCGCGGACCACACGGGCAGCACGGCGCGCAATTCGCTGCCGATGCACTCGCCCTGGGCCAGGCGCGTAAGCACATTGCGCTCGCGGCCCGATGCGATGACGGTATGCGCGCCGCTATGCGCCGCGCGCTTGGCCGCCAGCACCTTGGTCAGCATGCCGCCGGTGCCGATGCCGCTGCCCGCGCCGCCGGCCATGGCTTCCAGCGCGGGGTCGCCTGCCTGGGCATGCGACATGAACTTGGCGTCGGGATTCTTGCGCGGATCGGAGTCGTACAGGCCGCGTTGATCGGTCAGGATGATCAGCGTGTCGGCTTCGATCAGATTGGTGACCAGCGCGCCCAGGGTGTCGTTGTCGCCCAGCCGGATTTCGTCGGTGACGACCGTGTCGTTTTCGTTCACGATCGGCACCACGCCCAGGCGCAGCAGCGCGAACAGCGTGCTGCGCGCGTTCAGGTAGCGGTGGCGGTCGGCCAGGTCTTCGTGCGTCAGCAGGATTTGCGCGGTGCGCAGGCCGTATTCGGCGAAGGCCGCTTCGTAGGCCTGGCACAGGCCCATCTGGCCCACGGCCGCGGCTGCCTGCAGTTCGTGCATGACCGACGGGCGTTTGCGCCAGCCCAGGCGCGCCATGCCTTCGGCGATGGCGCCGCTGGAGACCAGCACGATCTGCTTGCCCTGCTTGTGCAGGGCGGCGATCTGCGCGGCCCAGTGCGCCACGGCGGCGCGGTCCAGGCCTCGGCCTTCGTTGGTGACCAGCGACGAGCCGACTTTGGCGACGAGACGCTGGGCGTTGGTGACGACGGAAACGGCGGGTGTTTCAGCGGACATGATGGCGGCCGGCTGCGGCGAGAAAAAGGCGTAATCGTAAGGACTGCGATTATGGCTTATTCGTCGTCGCCGCGCGGCGCGGGGCGCTGGTCGGCGGTCGAGCGCTTGTCGTCGAAGCGCGGGTCCGGCGCGACATAGTTCTCTTCGGCCTGGTCTTGCGACAGGTGTTCCTTTTCGCGTTCGGCGTCCAGGTAGTCCTGCAGCGCATAGATCAGGTCTTGCGTGCCTTCGCCCGACAGGCCGGAAATGCCGAACACCGGGCCCTTCCAGTCGTAGAGTTCAAGGAAGCGGCGCTTGGTGTCCTCGGGATCGGGCACCATGTCCAGCTTGTTCAGGACCAGCCAGCGCGGTTTGGCGGCCAGTTCCGGATCGTAGCGGCGCAGTTCCTCGACGATGGCGCGCGCGTCGACCACGGCCTGCTCGACCGGATCCGCGTCCGGGTCGGGCGTGGAGACGTCCACTAGATGCAGCAGCACGCGGGTGCGCGCCAGGTGGCGCAGGAACAGGTGGCCCAGGCCGGCGCCTTCGGAGGCGCCTTCGATCAGGCCGGGAATGTCGGCCACGACGAAGCTGCGCGACGGCGAGGTGCGCACCACGCCCAGGTTGGGGTGCAGCGTGGTGAAGGGGTAGTCCGCGATCTTCGGCTTGGCATTGGAAATGCGCGTGATCAGCGTGGACTTGCCGGCGTTGGGCAGGCCCAGCAGGCCCACGTCCGCAAGCACCTTCAGTTCCATGCGCAGGTAGCGGTGTTCGCCTTCCTTGCCGGGCGTCCACTGGCGGGGCGCGCGGTTCACGCTCGACTTGAAATGGATATTGCCCATGCCGCCCTGGCCGCCTGCGGCCAGCACCACCTTCTGGTCGTGCTGGTTGAGGTCGAACAGGATTTCGCCGGTGTCGGCGTCATGGATGATGGTGCCCACCGGCACGCGCAGCGTGATGTCCGGAGCGGCCGCGCCGTACTGGTCCGAGCCGCGGCCGTTTTCGCCGTTCTTGGCGCGGTGCAGGCGCGCATAGCGGTAGTCGATCAGCGTGTTGATGTTGCGGTCTGCCACGGCGTAGATGGTGCCGCCGCGTCCGCCGTCGCCGCCGTCCGGGCCGCCTCTGGGAATGAATTTTTCGCGGCGAAAGCTCGCCACGCCATTGCCGCCTTTGCCGGCGACGACTTCGATGGTGGCTTCGTCTACGAATTTCATGATGTCCGCGCGTGTAGTGGTAAGGAGTGGGGCGGGGCCGTCATTCGGCGCCGCCGGGAGGCAGGGGCCGGAACCGTCCGGCTGCTGCCCGAAATCTGGAAAAGCTTAAAACAAAAAAGCCCTGCCGCATGCGACAGGGCTTTTGCCGTTCTGGAACGCGGCGAACCGCGTTGCTGACCGTGCTGGTCCGATTACTCGGCAGCGACGATCGAAACGGTCTGCTTGTTCAACGCGCCCTTGAAGCCGAATTGAACCTTGCCGTCGATCAGCGCGAACAGGGTGTGATCCTTGCCCATGCCGACGTTCACGCCAGCGTGGAAGCGCGTGCCGCGCTGACGCACGATGATCGAACCAGCGGGAATCAATTCGCCGCCGAATGCCTTGACGCCCAGACGCTTCGATTCTGAGTCGCGTCCGTTCCGCGTAGAGCCGCCGCCCTTTTTCTGTGCCATGTTTAGCTCCTGCTAAGTGGTACCGAGTCGCTTCTTAAGCCGTGATGGCTTCGATGCGGATTTCGGTGTAGTTCTGACGGTGGCCCTGACGCTTCTGGTAGTGCTTGCGACGGCGCATCTTGAAGATCTTGACCTTGTCGTGGCGGCCTTGCGCAAGAACCGTTGCCTTGACCACGGCGCCGGAGACGAGGGGCGTGCCAACTTTCAGTTGGTCGCCTTCGCCCACGGACAGCACTTGGTCCAGGGTGATTTCTTGCCCAATGTCTGCCGGTATCTGTTCTATCTTGAGTTTTTCGCCAGCGGCAACGCGATACTGCTTGCCACCGGTTTTTACGACCGCGTACATGGGGGATTCCTTAAATAGGTAAATGGGTTCATCCGCGCTGCCTGCCCTGCTGGGCGGGATTGCCGCTCTGGCGGGCGCTTTCTTCTCCTGGCGCCAGAGCCTGGCAAGAGAGGGAAAGGCCTTGATGCCTGGGAAAGTAGAACCTTCCTTGGCACCCAGAGGGGTGACGCAAATGCAACCGACGTAATTCGGGCATTGCTGACCGAATCCGGAATATTAGCCCGGGACTTTCAGAAAGTCAAAAAGCCGTTGCAGGCTAAGGGCTTAGGTGTCGCATGCGCGCTTCAAGCGCCGGGGATCACCCGCAGGGCGATGTCCCGCGCCACGAGGCGGATGCCCGCAATGACGTCATGGCGGTGCGTCTCGTCCAGCCGGTCGGTGGGGATCGACGTGCTGACGGCCACCCGCTTGCCCTGCGGCGTCATGCCCACGTAGGCGGCATAGCAGACCAGGCCTGTCGCCACTTCCTCCAGATCCTGTGCGAGGCCTGTGCTGCGCACCTGGGCCAGTTCCTGATCGAGCGCGGCGCGGGTGGCGAGGCTGCGCTCGGTGACGCGCGGCAGCGTATCCGGCACGCGGGCGGTCAGGTCTTCGGGCGGCAGGCTGGCCAGCAACGCCTTGCCCAGCGCGCAGGCGTGCGCCGGCAGGCGCAGGCCCAGGTCCGACACCAGTCGCACCGGGCGGCGCGCGTCTTCGCGGGCCAGGTAGACCACGTCGAAGCCATCCAGCGTCGCCAATTGCACCACTTCGTTGTGCCGCGCCACGAAAGCGCCCGCGGCCGCCTGGAACGCCGCCTGCAGTCCGTCCTGGCGCAGATAGGCATGGCCCAGCGCCATCAGTTCGATGCCGATGACGTAGCCGCCATCACGGCGCTCGATCCAGCGGCGCTGTTCCAGGCAATCCAGCAGCAGATAGAGGGTGCTGCGGGCGAGCTGGCAGGATTCAGCCAGCTCGGATGCCTTGACCGGCGTGTTGCGGCTGGCCAGCACTTGCAGGATGTCGTGCGTGCGGCGGATGGCGGGGACGTCGTGTACGGTTGCCATGCTCTATTTGTCCAACATATTGGACATAAATTCATGATGTTGGACATGATAATGGAAGTCTCCTAGACTGCCCCGCACATCATTCGAACAAGGCGAGGAGACTCATGGACCAAGCAAAGGCGCTGCCCGTCGATCTGGAACAGGCGTTGCTGGTGGGGCGGGTGTGGAGGCCGGGGCATGGTCCCAGCGTCGTGGCGGTGCGCCGCGGCGAGGTGATCGACATCACGGCGGCCGTGTCCACCATGGCGGACCTGCTGGACCGTCCCGACCGCGTGGCGCTCGCCGCCAGCGCCGCCGGCGAGTCGCTGGGCGATGTGCATGCCCTGATGGCAGCCAGCCTGGCAGGCCGGGAGGGCTTGCGCCTGCTGGCGCCTTGCGACTTGCAGCCCGTCAAGGCGGCGGGCGTCACCTTCGCCATCAGCCTGCTGGAACGCATGATCGAGGAAGAGGCCGGCGGCGATGCCAGCCGCGCCGAGGAAATCCGCGTCCGCATGCAGGCGCTGATCGGCTCGGACCTGTCCCGCCTGCGGCCGGGCTCGCCCGAAGCTGCCAAACTGAAGGCCGAGCTGACCGAGCGCGGCCAGTGGTCGCAATACCTGGAGGTGGGCATAGGTCCGGACGCCGAGATTTTCTCCAAGGCGCCGCCCATGGCGTCGGTGGGGACGGGTGCGCATATCGGCGTGCTGCCCGAATCCCGCTGGAACAATCCCGAACCCGAGATCGTGCTGGCGGTGGACAGTCGCGGCGAGGTCGTCGGCGCCACGTTGGGCAACGACGTCAACCTGCGCGACATCGAAGGCCGCAGCGCCTTGTTGCTGACCAAGGCCAAGGACAACAACGGCTCTTGCGCCATCGGTCCCTTCATTCGCCTGTTCGACGGGGACTTCAGCCTGGACAGCGTGCGCCAGGCCGATGTGTCCTTGCGCATCGAGGGCCTGGACGGCTTCGTGCTGGACGGCGTGAGCCACATGCGCGAGATCAGCCGCGATCCGCTGGACCTGGCGCGCCAGGCCTGCGGCAAGCATCATCAGTACCCGGACGGCTTCATGCTGTTCCTGGGCACCATGTTCTCGCCCACCCAGGACCGCATGGGCCCGGGCACCGGCTTCACCCACAAGCTGGGCGACCGCGTCGTGATCGCGTCCGAGCGCCTGGGCGCGCTGGTCAACGAAGTGCGTCTGGCCACCGAGATCGAGCCCTGGACCTTCGGGGTGCGCGCACTTTACGCCAGCTTGGCCGCGCGCGGCCTGCCGAGGCAAGGCGCCTGATCCGCTGCAGGACGGCGCCGGGCAGGGGCGCGCTCCGGGGCGCCACCCCTGCCGGCGATTCCGCCAGGATGACGGCTCGCGTCCGTCACTCCCCGTATAATCCTTGGTCGAATCCTCCCGCCGTCTGCGGCGGGCCCAGCGGTAAGAGCCGGCGCGCGTTCACGCCGCGGCTCGTTTCACTCTCCCGGATACGTCTTGAATCTCCCCGAGCTTGTTGCCCCCATTGCAGACGATATGAAAGCCGTCGACGCGGTCATCCGCGAGCGGCTGAATTCCGAGGTGGTCCTGATCCGCACGATCGGCGACTACATCATAGGCGCGGGCGGCAAGCGCATGCGCCCGGCCATGGTACTGATGGTGGCGCGCGCGCTGGGCTACGAGGGCACGCACCACCAACTGCTGGCCGCCGTGGTTGAGTTCATCCACACCGCGACCCTGCTGCACGACGACGTGGTCGACGAATCCGACCTGCGCCGCGGGCGTGAAACCGCCAACGCGGTCTTCGGTAACGCCGCCAGCGTGCTGGTGGGCGACTACCTGTATTCGCGCTCCTTCGAGATGATGGTGGAAGCGAACTCGATGCGCGTCATGAGCATCCTGTCCGAAGCCACCACGGTGATCGCCGAGGGCGAGGTGCTGCAACTGCTGAACGTGCATGATCCGGACGTCTCGCAGGAGCGCTATCTGCAAGTGGTGCGCTACAAGACCGCCAAGCTGTTCGAGGCCGCCGCCCAGGTGGGCGCCGTGCTGGCGGGCGCCACCCCCGAGCAGGAAGCCGCCGCGGCCGCCTATGGCCGCCACGTGGGCACCGCCTTCCAGTTGGTGGATGACGTGCTGGACTACAGCGGCGACGCCGCCGCCCTGGGCAAGAACGTGGGCGACGACCTGCGCGAGGGCAAGCCCACGCTGCCGCTGATCCGCGTGATGGAAGTGGGCACGCCGGAACAGCAGCAATTGATCCGCGACGCCATCAAGACCGGCGACGCCGACTTCGCCGCCGTGGCCGCCGCCATCCAGGCTACCGATGCCCTGGAACACGCCCGCCAGGCCGCCGTGGCCGAAGCGGATCTGGCCCGAAAAGCACTTTCTGCTTACCCCATTTCCCCTTTTCAGAAATCTCTGTTAGAATTCTGCGCTTTCGCGGTGAACAGAGATCGCTAAGCGAATTAGGCGAAAAATCTGGGGCAACCCAGGTGTTGGGAAAACCCGGATGGGAAAGCCCGGTGGCCTGAAACGTGGCGGTTGATAGTGAAAGCGAAAGATGATTTGGTTGCACTGAGCGCAGCGAAGTCAGTAGTAGTAGTAAGAGTTGTACTAAGACTCGGGGCGTAGCTCAGCCTGGTAGAGTACTGCGTTCGGGACGCAGGAGTCGGAGGTTCGAATCCTCTCGCCCCGACCACTCATGTGGTCGAATTCATGAAGGTGTTTCCCGACGCCTTTGGCTGAAAGCCGGTATCGCGCAAGCGTTGCCGGCTTTTTTGCATTTGCGTGTCGGATTCAGTCATCCCGCCGTCATTCCGCGTCTCTAGACTCCCGCCTTTTTCGAACAGGCAGCAGAGATGACGAAGGACAGCAAGCACGGCCAGGGTGATACGCAGATCGTGGAGCAGGCGGCGGATGCCTTGCCGCAGGCGCCCGACAACCGGCGGCGCAGCTTGCTGCGCGCCGGCTTGGGCGTGACGCTGTTGCCCATGGGCGGCAGTTTCCTGCTCAGCGGCTGCAATGGCGGCGGCGACGATGACGATGATGATGACGGCGATGGCGGCACGGGCAAGCCTCAGCCGGCCCTGGTGTCGAGCTTTGCGCTGGCGGTGCTGCCGGATACGCAGTTCTATTCTCGCTACGCGACCGACGCCGAGAACCAGCAGTTCATGCGCAAGTACGGCAGCGAGCCCTACCAGGCGCAGACGCGCTGGGTGGCCGAGCACGCCAAGGCGCTCAACATTCCCTTCCTGGTCCATCTGGGCGACGTGGTCGACCAGCAGGGCAAGCCCGACCAGTGGAAGGTGGCCAGCGCCGCGATGAAGGTGCTGGAAGACGCCAAGGTGCCGTACTCGATCCTGGCGGGCAACCACGACGTGATCGTCGACCGCGACTATGTCGACGAGAGCAGCCAGTCGGCCAATACCGACGCGCAGCGCGACCTGGCCAAGGAACCCTACCTGCAGCATTTCAGCGTCACGCGCGCCAAGCAGCAGGCCACCTTCGGCGGCCGCGATGCCAGCGGCTTTCACGAGTACCACGTGTTCGAGGCCGAAGGGCAGAAGTTCCTGGTGCTGTCGCTGTCCTGGCGCGCATCGAATGACGCGCTGGCCTGGGCCAACCAGGTGCTGCGCGCCAATCCCACGCTGCCCGCCATTCTGATCAACCACCAGCTGCTGAACATCGACAAGGATGGCGTCAGCCCACTGGAAGTGCCCTACGGCAAGATGCTGTGGGACAAGCTGATCCGCGACAACGATCAGATCTTCATGACGCTCAACGGCCACTACCATGGCGCCACCCGCCTGACCAAGACCAACGCCTATGGCAACGCGGTGGAGGAGATGGTGGTGGATTACCAGATGGCCTACCAGGGCGGCAACGGCCTGATGCGTCTGTACGAATTCGATCTGGGCAACAACGAGATCCGCGTGCTGTCTTTCTCGCCCTGGGTGCCGCAGAAGCCCAAGGACACGCTCAACGCATTTGATCAGGCGGTGCTGACCGCGCCCAACGAGCAGTTCACCATCAAGATGGACTTCGCCAGCCGCTTCTCCGGCTTCAACAAGACGTTCAAGGCGGCGGCGCCCTCGCATACCTCGCTGGTGGAACAGGCCTCGGCGCTGATCCTGGCCAACTACACGGATCCCACGACCGTCGAACAGAAGCCGGCCGCGGACGTCAACGACTACCCGCTGGTGGCGGGGACGCTGGCGCACTGGCGCTTCTTCGGCGGGCAGGCCGGCCTGTCCGTCAAGGTGGGCGAGACCGTCGCGGATCTGACCGGCCTGAATCCGATCCGCCGCGCGGCGCTCAACATAGACGGCGTGGCGGGCGCGCAGGAAGGCGACCTGCTGTGGTCGGACGATCACCATTACCTGTCCGCCGCGCCCGGTTCAGTGCGGTTCCTGAACACCGATAAGAACACCGCGCGCATGAGTTACTTCACCACCGAAGCCACTGCGGCGATCAACGGCGCCACGGTGCCCAACGGCTACACGGTCGAGGCGTTCCTGAAGATCGACCGGGACTGGAGCGCGCAGAAGCACGCCTGGATGAACGTCATGACGCGCGACGGCAAGCGCGGCGATCTGGCCGGGTTCAATGGCGGCGACCCGGAATCCCCGCCCTTGATCTTCGCCGTGTCCAGCTTGCGCGAGATCCAGTGGGAAATCGTGCCGGTCGTGGCGGGTGAGCGCGGCGGCAAGACCAACTGGTCGGGCGAGATCATCGCGGACAAATGGTTCCACGTCGCGGTGGTCAACGACGCCGACACGCACGAGACCATTCTGTACATCGAGGGCGCGCCGGTATTGCGCAACGTCAGCAATGCGCCGGGCCTGGCGACGCTGGCCGCCGACATGCCCTGGGTGATCGGAGCGGGTTCGTGGGACGGCGAACGCGCCGACGGCTTCTTCGGCAGCATCGGCGAGATACGCATCGTGGATAAGGCGCTCAAGCCCGCGCAATGGCTGACCGCGCGCCGCGCGAGCTAGCGCGTCATGCGGGACGCGCGCGACGCGTCCCGCAGGTGTTCAGCGTGGCGCCGCCGCGTCAGCCGCCTCGGCCCGCAGGCACTCGATCAAATCCCGCATCCGCGGCGACAAATCCAGGCTGTGGTGCCGCACGATGCCCAGCGGGCCGAATACGGGAGGCAGCTCGATATCCAGAACGGCAACGCCGCCGCTGCCGGCCGGGTGGCGTGCGACGCAACGGGGCAGCAGCGACAGCAGGTCGCTGCTGCCCATCAGCATCATATTGTTCAGGGCCGAGGCCGATTCGATGCGCGACGGCGGGTACTGGCCGTGACGCTGCAGCAGCATGTCCAGGCCGATGCGCGCCGGGCTGCCGCGCGGCGGCATGATCCACGGATAGGCCGCCAGTTGCGCCCAGGAGACCTGGGCCACGTCCGCCAGCGGATGTCCGCTGCGCGCGCATACGCACATCGGCTCTTCGTACAGCACTTGCGTCAGGGTAGCGGGCGTGCGCACGGCGGCGCCCATGCGCGCCACCAGTAGGTCCAGCTTGCGGGTGTGCAGGTCTGGCATCAGCGCTTCCAGTGAACCCTCGCGCACCAGCACATTGACATTGGCCGCCTGTTGCTCGAAACGCAGCAGCGCGCGCGGCACCAGGTAGGCCGCCGCCGCCGAGTTGACGCCGACATGGATGGTTTCCGCGTCGAGGCCGGGCGCGGCGGACCATTCGCCGCTCATGCGTTCCAGGTCACCCAGCACCCAGCGGGCGTGACGGATCAGGGAGTCGCCATGGGGCGTGGGGAAGCTGCCCTTCGGGGTCCGGTCGAACAGCCGGGCGCCCAGCATGTCCTCCAGTTCCGCGAGCATGCGCGACACCGCTGGCTGGGTGGTGGCCATGCGTTGCGCCGCCACGCCGACGTTGTGGACTTCGTCCAGCAATAGCATGAGTTGCAGGTGGCGCAGGCGCAGCCGGCCACGCAGATACCAGTCTTGCTGCAGGGGAGCGATGGTGTCGGGAGGGTTCATCTCTACATATCAATTCTGATATGGAAAGTGAAAAATATATCATTGGACTGGAATGATGGGCTGGCCGATGATGATTGCCAGCGAGCCGCCCGCGAATGAGGCGAGCCGCGGGATGGAGACAATCATGCTGAAACTTGTGCGCGGCGCCCTGGCCGCCCTGAGTCTGGCCGTACCTCTGGCCGTTCCCCAGGCGGCCGCCGCGGCTTATCCGGACCGCCCCGTCACGCTGGTCGTGCCCTCGGTGCCCGGCGGCGCGGCCGATGTGGTCGGGCGTCTGGTCGCTGCGGAAATGTCCAAACAATGGAACGTTCCGGTCATCGTGGAAAACCGCGCCGGTGGCGCCGGCGTCATCGGTTCCCAGGCGGTGGCACGCGCCAAGCCCGACGGCTACACGCTGCTGCTGGGGCCGGACGCCTCGTTCACGGCGGTGCCTTACCTGATGCAGGACGTGCCGTATCGTGCCGAGGACTTCGCGCCCGTCGCGACGCTGGCGACCCTGCAGTACGTGTTGGTGGCGGCGCCCACGGCGCCGTTCAAGTCCTTGCGTGAACTGCTGGAGCAGGCGCGCGCCCGGCCCGACTCCATTACCTACGCCAGCGGCGGTCCGGGTTCCACCCATCATCTGGCGATGGCGTTGTTCGAGCATGCCGCCGGCATCTCGCTCAAGCACGTGCCGTACAAGGCCGCGCCCCAGGGCTTTGTCGGCGTGATGGGCAGCCAGGTCGACCTGATGTTCATCGTCGCCAGCACGGCCGTGCCGCAGATCAAGGCCGGCAAGGTGCAGGGGCTGGCCAACGCGGGAGCCGCGCCCATCGCGGGCGCGCCCGACCTGCCGATGGTGAAGGACGCAGTGAAGGACTTCACGTTCTACAGCTGGTTCGGCCTGTTCGCGCCGGCGCAGACGCCCGCTCCGGTGCTGGCCGATTTGCAGCGCGCCGTCGCCGCTGTCCTGAAGAGTCCCGAGGTCCGGGACAAGATGCAGGCCCAGGGCATGATCGTGGGCGACCAGGACGGGCTGGGCTTGAACGAACGCATCGCCCATGACATCCGTGTGCTCGCGCCCGTGCTTTCCGACATCAAGACCGCCACCAGCAAGCAGCAATGAAACGCCCCAACATTCTTCTCATCACGACCGACCAGCATCGCGGCGACTGCCTGGGCTTTGCGGGACGCCGGGTCAAGACGCCGCACATTGATCTGCTGGCGCGCACTGGCACGCATTTCGCGGCCTGCATCACGCCCAACGTCGTCTGCCAGCCTTCGCGCGCCTCCATGCTGACCGGCCTGCTGCCGCTGACGCATGGCGTCTGCGACAACGGCATAGACCTGGACCTGCGTACCGGCGAGGCGGGCTTTGCCGGCAGCCTGGCCGCTGCCGGCTACGACACGGGCTTCATCGGCAAGGCGCATTTCTCCACGCACCACACCTTCCAGGCCACGGGACGGCCCGAATGCCAGTACAGCGAGGCGGGCATGGGACCGGGCTGGGCGGGGCCGTACATGGGCTTCAAGCATGTGGAGCTGGTGGTGGAAGGCCACAACTATTGGCTGCCCACGCCTTTGCCCGGCGGCCTGAATCATTCGCGCTGGCACTACGGCGACGGGTTGGGCGAACTGCGCAACCAGCTGTATGAGACCGACCTGGGCCCGGCCAGCGGCGCGCCGCAGACCTTCCATTCCGCTTTGCCGGCGGCCTGGCACAACTCCGCCTGGATCGGCGATCGCACCATCGATTACTTGCGCGAGCATCGCAATCAGCCGTTCTGCCTGTGGGCATCGTTTCCCGATCCCCATCACCCTTTTGATTGCCCCGAGCCCTGGTCGCGCCTGCATCATCCCGACGAGGTCGATCTGCCGCGCCATCGCGTCACCGACTACGATCGCCGGCCCTGGTGGCACAGGGCCAGCATGGAAAGCAAGCCCATGGGCAATGCCGAAGTGCAGGCGGTACGGCAGAATTTTTCGCGCATGCCGACCCAATCAGACGAGGCGCTGCGCCGGATCATCGCCAACTACTACGGCATGATCTCGCTGGTGGACCATCAGGTGGGGCGCATCATGAAGGCGCTGAGCGAGTACGGGCTGGATCAGGACACCATCGTCATCTTCACCTCGGATCATGGCGAATGGCTGGGCGACCACGGGCTGATGCTCAAGGGGCCCATGCCGTATGAAGGCCTGCTGCGCGTGGCCATGGTGGCCAGCGGCCCCGGCATCGCGGCGGGGAGAAAGGTGGAAGACCCGGTTTCCACGCTGGACCTTGCTGCGACCTTCTGCGACTACGCCGGCGCATCGGCCCTGGGGCCGCAACACGGCCGCAGCTTGCGTCCGTTGCTGGAAGGCGGGGATGCCACCCGCGAGTTCGCCTTGAGCGAATGGGACGTGGCGGCATCGCGCTGCGGCGTGGAGCTGAAGCTGCGCACTGTGCGCACGCGCGACTGGAAGCTGACCGTCGAACTGGGCAGCGGCGCGGGCGAGATGTATTGCCTGGCCGAAGATCCGGACGAGATGGACAATCTCTTCGACGATCCGGGGCATGCCGCGAAACGGCGGGAACTGGCCGCCATGCTCGCAACCCGGCCTGCGGACCAGTTGCCGGCGCGCGTGCCGGCATCGGGTATCGCTTGAACGTGCGGCGCAAACCGGACGGTCAAGCCTGTTCGGTGGTCGGCTGGCCAGCAGGCTTGCCCAGGGCGCTTTTCACTGCGGCGAGCACGTCGTCGCAGATGAGCGCCACCGCGTCCGCCGACCCGCGCACGCCTGGCTGGTTCAGGCGGGTATCGAGCTGAGCGCACTGTTCGGCCAGCGCGGGCAGGCGGAAAATGGCCAGCATGCCACGCAAGGCGTGCAGTTCGCCGCGCAGGCTGCCGCTGTCTTCGTCGATGGCAGCGCGTTTGATGGTGTCCAGGGACTGCGCGCAAGATTGCTCCAGCGTGCGCAGCAGCGCCGGGGGGAAGGCGCGTCCACCGGTCAAGGCTTGCGGACCGTTATCGGCCGCTGCCGGGGCCTGTTGCGGGCCGCGGCCGGCTTGCCCGCATACGTCCAGCAAGGCGTGTTCGAGTTCGGCCAGCGGCAGGGGCTTGGTCAGCACCCGCGCGATGCCGGCTTCATTGCAGCGCTGCCGCTCGTGTTTCGTCACGCAGGCCGTGGCGGCGATGACGGGCATGTCCGGCCGCATGGATCGGGCCTGTCGGGCCAGCGCGTAGCCGTCCATGCCGGGCATCGCGAGATCGGTGACCAGCACGTCATAGCGGTGCGCTGCCAGCAGTGCGCAAGCCTGCGCACCTCCCTCCGCCAGATCGACTTCACAGCCCAGCAGCTTGAACTGTTCTTCGAACAGGCCGAGGTTGGCGGCGTTGTCTTCGGCCACCAGCACCCGCAACGAGCGGGTCGAATACCGCGGCGCAGGCGCGGGGGCCGCGGTGGACAGGGGCGCGTCCTGCAGCACATGCCGCAAGGCCGAGGCCAGGCCATGCAGTCCGTACATCGAAACGCTGAGCTTGCGTCCCGTGTCCTGCGGCGTGGCGGGTCCGAGCATGCCGCAATCGATCACCCATGAAGATTGGTCCAGCAACCTGTCTTCGTCCTCCGGCTGCCAGTCCGTCTTGTCGCCCCAGATGATGAGGACCGTCGCTTCGTCCAGCGTGTCCTCGTCCAGTTCGGATGGATGGCGGCGGGCGGTGACGCGCAGTCCCCAGGTTCGCAGGACGGCTTCCAGGCCGTGACGGCAGTTGTCGCGCGCGGCCAGCAGCAACACCTGCTCGCCGGCGAACCATGGCCTGTCGGCCTCGGTGTTTTCGATGCCCAGCGGCAAGGAGAACGCGAACAGGCTGCCGCTTCCAGGTTCGCTGCGCACGGACAGGGAGCCGCCCATTGCCTCGACCAACCGGCAACACAGGGTCAGCCCCAGGCCCGTGCCGCCATAGCGCCGGCCTATGGTCGCGTCGGCCTGGCTGAAAGCGCGAAAGACACTCCGAGTCTGTTCTTCCGTCATGCCCATGCCGGTGTCCTCCACCTCGACGGCGATGCGGGCCGCGTCGGTGCGGGTACGCAGCACCACCTTGCCGTGGTCGGTGAACTTGATGGCATTGGAGAGCAGGTTGTGGATCACTTGTCCCAGCCGGGTGGCATCCCCTCGCATGGGCTGCCTGAGCGCAGCGCCCAGATCGCCGAGCAAGGCCAGTCCTTTGGCCTGGGCCTGGGGCGCGAACATGGATAGGGCGTGCGAGGCGACTTCGAGCAGGTCGAACTCCGTCTGCTCCAGGCTCAGTTCGCCGGCCTCGATCTTGGAGAAGTCCAGCACGTCGCTGATCGTGGCCAGCAGCAATCCCGACGACACCCGCACGGTTTCGAGATGGTTGCGCTGGATTGGCGCCAGGCGCGAGCGCGAGAGCAGCTCAAGGTGTCCCAGGATGGCGTGCAGCGGCGTGCGTATTTCATGGCTCATCGCCGCCAGGAAGGCCGACTTGGCGGCATTGCCGCGGTCCGCGGCGGCCTTGGCTTCACGCAGGCGGTGGGCCAGCTGATATTTTTCGGTGACGTCGATGAACGCAGCCACGACCACGTTAGATCCGCGGTAGCGTGCGCCTGCCATGCTGACCGACAAGGTGACGGGAGTGCCATCGCAGGCAACGAACGAGAGGTCTTCCTCCACCACATCCGTATCGCGCCTGCCTGCGGCCGTGCCGGCGCGCCGCCGATAACGATTGGCCAGCTCTGCCGAAAGGCTGAATTTTCCCACGCCCACGCGCGCGGTCATCTTCTCCATGGCCGGGCTGTGCAACAGCGGACTGCCGCTGGCAGCGTCGATCAGACCCAGGCCCACGGGAGCCGTCTCGATGAGCGTGCGGTTGAGATGCTCGCTCTCCAGCGCCAGCCTGGAACGGTTCATCAAGGGCCGGACCACGCGCAGCTCGAAGTAGAGCAGCAGCGCCCATATCAACGCCAGCGTGGTTGCGGTCATGGTCGCGGGCGTGGTCAGCTGTGCGCTGATGGCATTGACGATGCTGCTCCAGTCCAGCGTGAAGACCAGCACCCAGCCCGTCGGGCCCAATCCTTCTGAAATCGAGAACTGGCCAGAGCGCGTTCTTTCCTGGCGCGTTCCGGCAGGGATGTCGGCGAGGTCGGCGGCCGGAGCGGTTTCCTGCGCGTCGCCGGCACCGCCGCCCGGCGACGCAGCGATGAGTTGGCCGCTGGCGGACATGATGGCGAAGTCGCCCGCCTGCCGGTTTGCCGCCTGCGAGGCGCCGGGTTGCAGGGGGGAATACTCCGTCACCAGCACGGCGACCGGCACGCCCTTGTCCAGTATGGTTCCACCGATGCGGAAGACCTGCTTGCCCGTGATCGGATTAGCGACGGGAGGGATCCAGCGCAAGGAGCGCCATGTGTCGGTGCCGGCATCGGTCGCGATCAGCATGCGCCGGCTGACTTCGCCGGTCAGCAGGGCGAGGTAGCGGTCGCGGTCCGCCAGGATCCTCTGGCGGACCGCTGCTTCGGGGGCAGGGACCAGGCCGGCGATGCTGCCATTGACCCCAAAGAAGAACGAGGCCAGCGAGTTGTCATGGGCCGCGGGCCCGCCTGAGGGAACGCGTCCGATCTGCTCGGCCAGATTGAAGAACTTTCCTGTCGCAGCGTTCGTCACCCGGCCGCCGCCCGAACCCAATATCCATTGAGAGCGGGAATCCTCGTCGGCCTCCACCAGCAGTTCTTCGCCCCGGCTGCGGTACTTTGCGATCTGGGCCGCGTCAAAGGGCGCCGCTTCTCGCCACATCAGCTCCGCGCTTGCCAGGCTGATCCGGAAGGCGTTCTCGCGCGTATAGATTTCCTTCATGAGCACGGCGTGTTCGGCCACGAACGATTGGCGCACGTACTCCAGATATTTTTCGGCGGTGGTCTTGGCTTCCAGGGCGAAGGTCAGCAGCACCGCGACCGTGATCAGCACGCCGCCGCCCAGGCTCTGCCAGCGCTGATAGCGGCGAAAGCGCGTCACGGTGTCGAGCCGCGAGGGGCTCAGGCGGTGGCGTAGTCGAATCAAGGCGCGGGAGGATGGGTGGCAGGCGGCGCCGGCATGCCGTCTCGGATAGGCGGGCGCTGCGGGTTTCTGGGGGCGGGCGCAGCTACTTGAACATTATTCCGGCCCGTTTGGCGCAAAGGCTTGCCAGCGGCTTTGACATGGATCAAGCGGGTGCCACTCGGGTCTGGTCGCGTCCAGCGTGTCGACATTGAACAAGGGGCAAGCACTGGTGCCGCTGGAGGCTCAGGCCGCTTTCTCGCCCTTCACGTCGGGTGGCGTCATATCGGCCATCGGCAGGGCGGCGCAGCCGTACCGGACCAGGTCCGCGTCGCGTTCGATGCCCAGCTTCCTCATCGCGCTGCGCTTCTGTGAGCTGACCGTCTGCACGCTGCGGCTGGAAATACGCGATATCTCGGTGATGGTGGCGCCCGCGCAAAACAGACGGATGATCTCTGCCTCTCGCCGCGTCAACCGCGGCTGTTGCGGCGAGAGGGATTCGCGGATGATCATGTCCTTCACCGTCGGCGAATAGTAGGTCCGGCCGCGGCTCATCGCGTGTATCGCTTCGGCGATATGGCGCGTTGAATCTGCCTTGCTGAGGATGCACAGGTTCTTTTCGGCCAGCAGCGCCCGCAGCAGCGTGGGATGCTCGACCATGGTGAGCACGGCCACTCGCAGCGCCGGGAAGCGCCGCCGCAAAAATCCGATGAGCCCCAGCCCGTCGCCGTGCTTGCCGCCCGGCATCGCGTAGTCCGAGACCACCGCGTCGCACGGTTGAGTTTCAAGCAGGGCCACCAGGTCCGTGGAGTTCCTGGCGCAGCCGATCACTTCGATGGCCGGATCTCGCGCGAGCTCGTGGCTCACGCCCAGGGACACGATGGGATGGTCGTCGGCAATGATGACGCGGATGCGGCCGTGTGACATGTTTCTTTCCCCGTTCATCCAGAGCCTGCTGCGGAACTGCCGTGCGTCCATGGCGATTGCCGCCAAGTTTCGCAAGCAGGCGTTTGAAACGCTGTATGTGCGCGGCTGCTGTGGCGATGCCGCGTGCCGCCATATTACCGACGGCGTCCTCGCCAAAGAATAGGAGGAGTACTAAAGTGCGGCGCTCGTCGCAGCCGCCGCCACCCCCAACTCCGCGGCAGGCGACTGCCGAATCGTAGTAGTACGACTCCGATTTCGTAGTCTTCCCACAGTTCCACTCCCGTCCGCTCCGTATTCTGCCGGCAGGACGAGAATCGCCCGGCTTGGCAGGAGCGGCAGCCGGCCCGGGGGCAAACGCTTCCCGTGAAAAAAAGGCAGAGAGCAGGGGGCGGGAGATGACAGGGGAGAACGCGCGCCATCGGATGGCTGCGCTGGCCGCCGGGCTGGTCATGGCGTTGTGTGCGGACGTCTCGCGGGCGCAGATCCCGGATGCGGGGCGCGCCATGCGCGACCTGCAATCGGTCTTGCCCGCCATGCCCTCGGGTGGCACGGCTCCGGAGGTGCAATTGCCCGAACCGCAGCCGCCCGCAGCCGCGTCCGGCGAAGCGGCCACAGGCCCCGCCGTCAAGGTGCTCGAGTTCCGCTTCGAAGGCAACCGCGCCGTTGACGACGCGACGCTGCGGGCGCTGCTGGCCGATCTGGCGGGCACGGCGCTGACGTTTCCGGACTTGCGCCTGGCCGCTGATCGCGTCACCGCTTACTACCATGATCGGGGCTATGTGCTGGCGCGCGCCTACCTGCCGCCGCAAGACATCGATGCGGGCGTCCTGCGCATCGCCGTGCTGGAGGGCAGCTATGGCGAGATCGGTCTGCGGAACCGCTCGCGGATCCGCGATGCTGTGCTGGAACAGCCGCTCTCCGCCCTGCATCCGGGGGATGCAGTGCAGGCCCGTGAGCTGGAGCGCGCGCTGCTGTTGCTCAGCGAGCTGCCCGGCGTGGCGGTGAAGGGAACGCTGCGGCCCGGCGCCGAAACCGGCACCACCAGCCTGCTGGTGGATGCCGAAGCGGGACCGCTCGTCTTCGGCAGCGTGGACGCGGACAATTTCGGCGGCTACTACACCGGCGAATACCGGCTGAGCGGAAGCATCGGCGTCAACAACCCCCTGCGCCTGGGCGACCAGCTCAATCTGCGACTGTTGGGGAGCGATGGCGGTCAGCGCTACTACAACGCCGGCTATCAGCTTCCCCTTGGCTCCTGGTCCACGCGCGTCGGCATTGGCATGTCCAGCATGCGGTACGAACTCGGCAGGCGTTTCGAACCCCTGGGTGCGCACGGCCGCGCCGACGTGTCGACCGTGTTCATCCAGCAGCCCTTGGTGCGCACGCGCCGCGCCAGCTTGCGCCTGCAATTGCAGCACGAGCGCAAGCGTCTGGTCGACAGCATGGATCTCTTCGACGTAAGCAGCAGCAAGCGTATCGGGCTATGGACCGTGGCCCTGGCTGGCAACAGCGAGGACGGATGGCTCGGCGGCGGAAGGACCATCTTGCAGCTGTCGCATGGCCGCGGCCGACTGCGCCTGGGCGATTCGCAAGCCGAGCGCGAGGACCGTCTGACCGTGCGCACTGCAGGCTGGTTCGCCAAGACCAATCTTTCGGCCAGCCGACTGCAGCAGCTCGTGGGCCGCCTGCAGCTGTATGCGCGGCTGGACGCGCAATGGGCGTCGAAGAACCTGGACAGTTCCGAGAAATTCAGCCTGGGCGGACCCTATGGCGTACGCGCCTATCCGCTGGGCGCGGCCAGCGGCGATGAGGGCTGGCTGGCGGGCGTCGAACTGCGCTACCAAATGGCTCCCGGGTGGCAGGCGAGCGCCTTTGCGGACCGCGGCAGCGTGCGCCTGAGCAAACAGCGCTGGACGCGCGAAGGCAACCGCAACGACCTGAGTGCGGCGGGATTCGGCATCACGCAGTACGGCGCCAACCATCAGGTGAACCTGAGCATCGCCTGGCCGATGGGCCGGCGGCTACCTGCGACGGAAGCGGACCGCGAGCCCCGCTTGTGGTTCCAGGCGTCGCGCTACTTCTGACGCAGGCGCATCACGCGCGCAGTTTTCTCAACCGGCGCAGTCTGCCGTGGCGGCGGATGCGCCATTCTCGCGAGGCAATCATGAACAAGACATATGCATTGGTATGGAACGAGGCCAGACAAAGTTGGAGCGTGGCGCGCGAGTCGGCGCGCCGCCATGGAAAATGCGGCGGCGGCAGGCGCGGCCGCGTTGCGGCGCTGGCCCTGATCGGACTGGCGGGCCTGTCTGGCGCGCATGCTGTACCGACGGGAGGGACGATCGCAGCCGGCAATGGCATAGGCGATATCCACACCACGCTGGACCAGAAACAGGTGTCGATCAATCAGCACACGCAAAAGCTGATCATCGATTGGAACAGCTTCAGTATCGGCGCCGACGAACGTGTCGCCTTCAACCAGCCTGGCGTCGGATCCATCGCGCTGAACCGGGTGAACGGCCTGTCGCCAAGTTCGATCCTGGGACGCATGGACGCAAATGGCCAGGTTTTCCTCGTCAACCCCAACGGCATCGTCTTCGGCAGGGGCGCGGAGGTCAACGTGGGCGGACTGGTAGCGTCGACCAAGCAGCTTTCCGACGCCGATTTCAACGCGGGCAACTATCGCTTCGCCGGGCCATCGGAGGCCTCCGTATTGAACCAGGGCATGATTGCCGCGCGCGACCGCGGCAGCGTCGCGCTGCTGGGCGCCAAGGTCAGCAATCAGGGTGTGATCCAGGCGCGGCTGGGGCGGATCGCGCTGGCGGCCGGCGCAGAGTTCACTGTGAACTTCGACGGCAACGGCTTGCTCGATTTGCGGATGGATGGCGCCGCGCTGTCCGCCCTGGCCGAGAATGGCGGCATGCTGAGCGCCGACGGCGGGCAGGTCCTGATGACGGCCAGCGCCGCGGGAGCGGCCTTGCGTACGGTGGTCAACAGCCAGGGCATCATCGAAGCGAAGACGCTGCAGGGTCAAGGCGGCAAGATTACGTTGGACGGCGGCGGCGCCGGCGTGGTGGTGGCTGCGGGCAAGCTGAATGCCAGCGCGCTTGCCTCGCCAGGCAACGGCGGCGAGGTGGAGATGCGGGGGCAGCAGGTGGCCGTGCGGCTTGGCACTGAGGTCGACACGCGGGCCTTGAACGGCGATAGCGGCACCTGGCGCATCGCGTCGGCAGGGGTGACGGTGGGCGAAAACGCCACCGCGGCAAACGTCACGGTGCACGCGGACACCGTCGCCAGCAATCTCGCGGCCACCAACATCGTGCTGGAAGGCGCTGCGGGCGACGTCGCGTTCAATGGCCCGATCGCGTGGCACAGCGGCAACACGCTAGGCTTGGTTGCGGCGGGTGATATCGCGGTCAACGCAGACCTGGCCGCAACCGGCCAGAACGCCGCCATCGCCATGTCCGCCGGCGGAGAAATCGCGCTTAACGGCAAGACTGCCATTACCGGCATCAATGGCGCCTTGTTCTTGCAGGCGCCCGGAGGCCATATTCTGGGCGAAGGGGCGATGATCACGCTGTCCGGCGCAGGCGCATCCTTCAGCGCCCATGGCCAGCGTTACGCGGTGATCCAGAGCCTCGCCCAGCTGCAGGACATCGACCGCAACCTGAGCGGCCTGTACGTGCTGGGCAACAACCTGAGCGGACGCGGCTCGATCCAGGCCATAGGCGGTCCGCAGGGCATCTTTTCAGGCGTCTTCGATGGTCTGGGCAATACGCTCAGCGGCTATTCGGTCAGCGGCGCCGGTCCCAACGTGGGCTTGTTCGCCGCCTCGTCCGGCAGCATCAGCAATGTCAACCTGGCGTCGATGACTGTCAATGCGCCTGCCACCGGCGCGGCATCCATGTCGGTGGGCGCGCTGGTGGGCCGCAACTCGGGCCAGATCGTCAACGTGTCCACGTCCGGGATGCACGTGAAGGGCAGTTCGTATCACCGTAACGTGGTGGGCGGCCTGGCGGGCACCAACGCCGGCGGCAGTATCGACCGCGCCACCGTCGCCGGCAGCGTATATGCAGGTTCGCACACGATCGCCATAGGCGGGCTGGCAGGTGAAAACCTGAATTCCGCGACGAGCCGCGGCGTCATTACGCGCAGCGTCTCGCGCAATGTCGTATCGGGAGCGATGCAGCGCGATGAGCTGGGCGGCATGGGCGGTCTGGTTGGCGTGAACCGCGGCCTGATCGCGGATGCCTCCAGTCATGCGAGCACGCAGGCCACGGGAGCTGGCCACAATGTGGGCGGGCTGGTGGGCAGCAATCTGGGCGGCGACATCGAACGCTCGCTTGCGACCGGACGGGTGCAGAACGGCAGCGATGCATACACCGGCGGCCTGGTAGGGTTGAATAGCGGGGCCATTTCAGGCTCGGCCGCCGAAGGTGGCGTCAGTGCCGAGGGCGGCGGCTCCACCGGCGGCCTCGCAGGGCGCAACAGCGCCGGCGGCTTGCTGCTGGACGTCAAGGCCGCAGGCGATGTGACGGCCGCCTATGGTGTCAATGTGGGCGGCCTGGTCGGCGCCAACGATGGACGCATCGATACGGCGGAGGCGGGTGGCGAGGTCAAGGCCGGCTACAACCGGAATGGAGGCCGGGCGGGCGGTTTGGCCGGCTATAACAGCGGCACGATAGAAGCCTCGGTCGCCCGCGGCAAGGTTGCTGGCGGACACTATGGGTACAGCGGGGGACTGGTCGGCTACAACACCGGCACGCTGGGCACGGTCAACGCCAGCGGCAACGTGACAGCGGGGCAGGGCAGTGCGGTCGGGGGGCAGGTCGGCGCCAATCAGGGCCTGATCGTTTCGGCGATGGCCAATGGCAATGTCTACGGCGGCGTCAACAGCCGTGCCGGTGGCATGGTGGGAGAGAACGGCGACATGGGTGAGATCCGGCAGTCCTCTTCCTCGGGCGAAGTGGGTGGCGCGAGCCGCGCCCTGCTGGGGGGCATTGCTGGGTTGAACCAGGGCGAAATCTCCTATTCCAGCGCGAGCGGCAAGGTGAATTTCGTGAACTCCCTTCAGCATACCTACGGCGGCCTGGCCGGCGCGAACTACGGCGTGCTGCGCGCCAACAGCACGTTGGGGCTGGCATCCCTGGTGCCGCCGGTGGGCTTGAACTACGGGATTGTCGAGCGTTGATCGACAGTGCATGAACAGGGCCATGGACGCGCGCGTCCGTGGCCCTGTTGGCATGAGGCGGCCTGGCCTCAGGGAAACTCGAAGGTGAACTCCGCGCTGCCATCGGCGATGCCGGCCTTGACCGCTCCGTCGACCGGCGCCGTGCGGAGATAGTGGGCTCGCAGCATCAGCACGGCCTGGTCGCCGACGCGCTGCATGTCATACGCGGCGCCGAAGCGGACCGGGACTTTGCCGGTATCGTTGATCATGGCAATGCCTATGCCCTCGGCGGCTTCGGAGCCGGGCTTCAGGTTCAGCACATGGGGATCGGTGTTGGGGCCGTACTTGTCGGCAAAAGTAATGGTCGGCTTGGCCGAGGCGCTGCATTGGGTGAGCACGATGGAAAATTCCTTGGCTGGCGAGGTGGCTCCCGGTGTATCGAAGAGCGAGAGGGGCAGGTCTCCCAGCGAGACTGGGATCGTCCGGTAGGCGCCGACCTCGCATTTGTTGGGGACGATTACCCCCGTGCCACCGCCAATGCCGATGACGCCGGTGCCCTGGTAGGAAAACGGCAGACTGCCGCAGACGCCGGTAATGCCCGGTGTCCAGACGGGAAAGTTCTGGATGGCCTCGCCGTAGCCCACCGCGCCCTGCTGGTAGTTGACGGCATAGAGCATCAGCGTGATGTTGGGGTCCACGCCGGTCACTTTCAGTTCACCGCTGGGCAGGTTGGCCGCGGCGTCGGTCAGTACCAGGCGCTGGATGTACTCGGTGACGGTGGAGTTTTTCTGCGACGCGGACCCGGCGGTGTCGTAGTACACGGGACGTTTGTCCATGACCACGGGCAGCGCGCCGGGTTTGATCCGTCTTTCGATGCCGTCCGCGCCCATGACGGATACCTGCAGCCCGATGCCGGGTACGTTTGTCTGCGCCGTGCCGTCGGCGGCCACGCCTGCGTTGGGACCCCACTGCGCCGCCGCAACCAATTCGTGGAGGACGCCTGCGCCCACGCCCGAGCCAAGCTGGAAATTGTTGAAAAGCCCGGCGCCCCGCTCGAACAGCACATCGCCAATCTGCGAGGAACTGGTCAGCGGCGAGACTTCACGCCAGGGGCCGCCGGCCTGGTTCGACTGGCTGCAGTGGATGGCAGGGCGGTTCATGACCAGTTCGCCGCGAACCGGGGCGCACGGCAATGCCATCGCGGCGGCCAGCAGGAGGAGGGCGGCCCGTGCAGGCTTGTCGATCGCATGGGTGCGCGCGGGGATGGGGAGCTTGCTCATCAGGGTGTACTCCTGGATGCCGGGATCGGCTTGGACTCAGTTTGCGGCTGCGAGCGCTGCCGCGCCGTGGATCAGGTCGCCGGCGTCATCGGCGGCCTCGTAGCGCAGCGTGCTTGCGTGCGCCTGGGGTTGATGGCCGGCGGGTAGCGCGAACCGGGAGGTGGCGTACGGCGGCACGGTCAAACCGTCCAGGCGCTGCACGCCCGCCGCGGCGGGAAGCTCCAGCCGTGCCAGCGACACATGGAAAGGGGTGGGGTTGTGCGCTTCCAGCTGCCATGGCGCAGCGGCGTCTCCAGAGCGCCGGTACTTCCACGCGACTTGCGCCGGGGCCTCCCGAGGATCGCCTTGCAGCGCCGGCGGACGGAACAAGACCTTCATCCTCAGCCGGAACGACAGCTGCAACTGGTTGCGGCGCGACGGCTGCAGCGAAGGGATTTCAAGGAAATTGATCCAGAACACCGATTCGCGGTCGCCCGGCAGGGGTTCGCCCGTGTAGCGCAGCTCCAGCGCCTTGCGCACCCCGGCATCCAGCCGGTAGACCGGGGGCGTCAGCACGAAAGGGACGGGCAGCTTGCTGGGATCGGTGCGCGCCTGCGCTTGCTCCTGGTCCAGCCAGGTCTGCACCAGGATGGGCGTCTGCCCCGAGTTGCCGGTGCGTATCGTCAGCGAGCTGGCTTGCGCAGGATAGATGAAGCGTGTGCCAACCACGGTCAGGTCCGCATGCGCCCAGGCTGCCATGCAGGCCATCAGCAGGCCGGCGGTCAGGCGCGGTGCGCATGCGCGCAGCAGGCCCATCATCGGCGCGCCAGCGGGCCGGGGCCCGTGGGCCTGCCGCCGTCCGCCGGCATCGGCGCGCAGGTGAGCGAAAGCTCATCGTAGCCCCGGGCGCGCTGCCGCGCGCGCTCGGGTAGGGCGTAGTCGATGGCGCAGCGCTGCTGCAGGCCCGGTCCCCACTGCACGATGACGCGGCCTTGATCCTGTTCCACCCGCATGACGATGCGGCTGCCCTGACCCACCGCGCCCACCGGCTTGCCGTCGGCGGCGTTCAGCACTTCCGCGCCAAAGGGCAGCGCGGCGCCGTCGGCCTGGCGGGCGTCGATCAGCACCGGCCGGGCCACGCGGGTCGGGTAGGACAGCAGCACGACTGCGCCGGCGCGCGGCGCCACGTTGCGCGAACTGGCCTGCAGCTCCACGTCGTCGGGGATGTCGCGCGGATCGATGTCGACGGTGTTGAGCTGGTAGGGGCTCAGGCTGGCGACGACGCCATAGCCGCGGGCGTCCAGGCGGTCGCCGCCGTAGCCGATCTGCGCGCCTTGCGCGTGGTCGGCGCGTACCAGCGCGACCGTTTCCCCCAGCGTCTGCGAGAAGGTCACTCCGCCAGCATGGACAAGCACGCCGCCCGACGCGTTCAGCGATGCCTGGCGGAAGCCCGCTCCCTGCGAAATACCCGCTCCCACCCAGGACTGCGGCAGGCGGTAGCCGATGTTTGCGCTTGCCGAGTTGGCGTTCTCGCGGCTGGCATGAGAGGCGGATACCGAATAGGTGCCTTGGTCGGACTCGCCCATCGAGCCCGCGACCGAGGTGGTGAAGTTGGCGCCGGCGCGGGAATCGGCGCTGTAGTAACTGTTGAGCATGGGAGCGCCGCGCTCGGCCCGGCCCAGGGGAATCGAAAGGTTCACGGTGACCAGTGTGGAGTTGTCGCGGCCGCCGCCCCGGTAGGAATTTCGGGTGGCCAGGTTTTGCATGCGCTGCACGCCGAAGGAATAGGAAATGTCGCGCCAACGGTTGCTGTAGCCCAGCGCGAAGTTGATGGTGTTGCCATGGCCTTGCCAGTATTGGATGGCCGACCCCGACAGGTAGACGTTTCCGCCGTTGACGCCAAGCTGCTGGCTGATGTTGGCGTCGAGCCGTCCGCGCGTGCGGCCCACGTCGCCGAACCAGCGGTAGCGCTGTGGCGCGCCTTGCAGGGCGATGCTCTCGCGCAAGCCCACGAAGCCGCTGGTGGAATAGCGGTAGGCCAGGAGCGAAAAGTTGGTGCCGCTATTGGGCAGGTTCTTGCTGTACGACAGGCGGTAGCTGGCGCCCGTCCGCGTGCCTTCGTCCGGAAGCTCGGCGCGGGACAGCGTGACGTCGGCCGCGAATGCGCCCAGCGCGGTGTTCACCGCGGCGCCGGCCAGCGCGGAACCATAGTGCCGGGTGAAAGCGAGACCGCCGTAACCCGTGTACATGTCGCCCAGCCCGCGCTTGAACGTGCCCTGCAGCAAGTACTGCGAACTGCTGCCCATGCCCAGATCTATCGCCCGCCCCGCCGTCAGGCTGTAGCGGCTGGTGCCGGGCCGCAGCAGTTGGACGGTGGTGGCGAAGGGCACGACGAAGCTGCGCGCGCTGCCGTCCGCCTCCACGATACGCACGTCCAGGTCGCCGCCATATCCCGCCGCCTGCAGGTCTTCGAGCGCGAAGGGGCCGGGCGCCACGGTGGTTTCGTAGACGAGGTAGCCACGCTGGTACACCGACACCTGGGCATTGCTGTTGGCCGTGCCGCGGACAACCGGGGTGTAGGAACGCAACGCGCTGGGCAGCATGCGTTCGTCGCTGGCCAGCTGCACGCCCCGGAACGATACGGAGTCGAACAGGTCGCCGTCGGTGGAGCTTTCTCCCATCAACAGCTGCGACTTCCACGCCGGTACGTCGGTCTTCAGATAGGTATAGCCGCGCTGATAGTTCGCGCCATGGCCCGGCGACCAGGTCGCGCTGCCGTAGTGGCGCAGCCGGAATGCGCCCACGTTGACGCCTGCATTCAGGCCCGCATAGCCACGCGTGGTGCGCGTGCCGCGGCTTTCAGAGGTGAAGAGGTTGCTGTTGTAGTTCAGCCGCGCCGCCGTCACGCCGAAGTCCCAGTTCGATGGATCCACGTAGGCGCCGGGCGTGGAGAGGCGCAGATAATACTTGGGCACGGTGAGATAGAGCTTCTGCTCGGCCACCTCCAATTTGACCTGCGCGCCGGGCACGTAGCGCGACAGCTCGCCGCAGGCTGCGGTCGAGGATAGCGCAAGCATGCCCTCGCCGCGCGCGGCCTTGTCGACGTCCAGGCCAAGACGCGCCAGCAATGCGCTGTCATAGCACGGCGTGGCGCTGGCGCTGCCGGCCAGGAGGCGGAACGGGACCTCCTCCACGCCGCGCCACTGGCCGTTGACGTAGACGTCCAGCTTGTGCCGGCCGGGCTCCATGAAGTTGCCGCGCTCGAAGCGGCTCGTGTCGATGGTCGTGCCGCCTGCGCCTTGGAACATCATCTGCGGGTCGAAGAACGCCTGCTTGCCTTGTACGGGAGCGACCCAGACCGCCAGCGCGGCGGCAAGACCGGATGCGAGCCTTTCCGCCGCCTGGCGCCGATTCGCTGGACGAGCGGGGTCTGGCAAGCGGGGGCAAGCCCTTGCGTGTAGATTTTCCATCGGGACGTGTCAGCTCTGTGGTTCGCGGGCGCAAGCTGCGCCGCGCCTTTATTCGGTAACGGCCTGCTTTGTCTTCGTGGTTCCGCCGTAGTCGGTGATGACCTCGTACTCGACCGAGACCCGGCCCGCGGGTTTGGCCGCGCGGGACGGCAATTCGAAGCGCGCCTTGTCGAATGGCGCGACCATGCCGCCTTCGAGCACGGTGCGCTTGTCGCCTGCGACCAGATCGACGCTGGCGAAGGAGACGTAATAAGGCGTCGGGTTCGTGACTTCCAGCGCGCGTCCGCGCAGCCTCCAGCTCAACAGCGCCGGCGCGGCTTGAACGTGAGGACGCAGCGCGGCTGGCCTGAAGAAAACCTTGATGCGCGACCGGAACTGGAAGATCAGCACATTGGCTTCGTTCGGATCGCGCGGCGGCGTTTCCAACACGTTGAGATAGAACAGGCTCTCGCGATCGGCGGGCAGCGGCTCGCGGGTGTATGAGATCCTCAGCACCGCGCCGCTGTCCGGGTCCACCCGCACGACCGCTGGCGCCAGGACGAAAGGCACGCGCATGTCCGCCGGCGACCTGTCTGCATTGCCGTCGTCCAGCCAGCTCTGCGCCAGCACGGGACCGGCGCCCGCGTTGCGGATGGCCAGCGTCGCGTCGCGGGAATCCGGCGAGATGACCAGGCGCGTGCTTTGCAGCACCAGTCCGGCCCGGACCGGTGTAGCCCAGGAACACAGGGTCATGGCGCAGACGGCAGCCAGGGATGAAACGATGCGCGCTATCGACGCCATGACCGGCCCGCGCTTAGTTGTAGGACAGCAGATACTTGATGCTCGACGCGCCGGAGCCTGCGCCCGCCGCGCCGCCGACCTCGACATACTTGGCGGCGTACTTCAGTTCCGCCGTCCCCGGATTGCCCGTGATCGTGGCGACCTGCGGCGTGGTTTCCGAACCGCCAATGGGAATGATGCCGGTGTTGCCGGTCGCGTTGTTGCGGATCTGGATCTCGACGTTGGGCGCGCGGTCGGCATCCAGCAGCGCCAGGTTGCCCGCTGGCGTGGCGTTGGTCGGGTCGAACATGATGCGGACCTTCCGGCCGTCGGTGCAGCCTGCTCCGCCCGCGAGATTCAGCTGGAACTCGGCTTCGACGGCATTGCCCAGGCCGACTTCCTCCGGCGTGGGCGTGCCCAGCTGCACGGTCTGCGTGTTGCCCAGGCCCGGGGTGTTGCCGTTGATGTCGCAACCGGGAGCGCGGATAACGCCCATGAAGTTGATGACGCCGTCAACCGCGTGGGCGGGCACCGGCGCGAGCACGGAGACCAGGGCTCCGGAGGCCAGGAGAGAGGCGACGAGACTGCGTTTCATGTTGTATTTCCTTTGAAGCTAGGCTTGCCCGCGGCGATCGAGACCGTCCCGGGCGCGGGTCGGACCGGGACGGTCCTTGCGCATCCGGAAGGCAGCGATCTTTTTGGGGATTCATGTAAGGCCCGACGCCGCGAATGCGGCGATATCCAGGCGGCTCGTACCCGTCGGTTGTGCGCTCGAATCTGCGCGGGCCGGCGAGTACGGATACTTTATGGCGCGGGGGCGGGAAATTTAGTCGGAAGACATCGATTTCCGCATCTGAGAAATACGAATTTGCGCAGGGTCGCGTTGATCGGGAGCCAACCGCCGCCATTGCAGCGTCGCGATTGGCGCCGTCGCTAGTTGGCGTTGTTCAGCGGATGGACGAAGGTGTAGCCCTGTCCATAGCTTGTGCGCAGCGGTAGCTCGATTCCCGCCATGCGCGCCCGTCGGCGTAGCCGCCCGACCACGCTGGAGACGATGGCGCGTTGCAGGTGGATGGGGCGGCTTGCCGCATCCGGCCACACTTCGCGGTGCAGATCCGCAATGCTGCAGTACTGGAAGTCATGCCCGCGCAGGCACGACAGCAGCGCAAATTCCTTGTTGCTCAACGCGATCTTGCCGGCGCTGTCAGGCGCGCGCAGCGTTTTCTCCGCTTCGATCAGGGCCCATTCCCGGACCGGCGTGACGCGGACTGTCGCGACTGTGCCGGTCAAGGCGCGCCGCTGCCGCGCCAGGGCGTCGGCGGCGGGGGTGGCTTCGCGCTGCAGGCGAGTACGCAATGCCGAGGACAGGCGTTCCAGGCTGCTCAGCGCCGCCAGCAGTTCGTCGATGCCCGCGTTCGAGGCCAGGCAGGCGTCGGCGCCGGCGCATATCAGTTCGGCCCGCGCATTGGAGGAATCGTTGGCGGTGATCATGACCACCAGTCCGGTGACGTAGGGGCCGCGCCGCGCGCCCAGCATGGCGGCCAGCCATTCGACGCTGCCGTGCATGACGACGTAGTGCAATCCGGGTTCGGCCAGCTGTTCCTGCAAGCGGAGCGCGGATTGGGTCAGGCACACCATCTGGGCGCGGTCGCCCAGCCCTTGGACTAGCGTCGCCGCTGGCTCTATGGCTTCGACGCAGACATGGACGGTGTGGTTGAATGCGGGCTTTTTCATGATCGATGGCCTGTGGTTCGTGGAAGCTGGGAAGATCATTTGTATTCAAGCGTGAAGGTGGCGGTGCCGTTCGCCGCGCCGGCCGTCACCTGGTTTGCGGTCTGGTAGTAGCGGACGTGGAACGGCACGTCATAGACGCCGTCCTTGGACATGCCGACCAAGGCGCTGTCGCCGTACTTGACCGGCTGACGGTCCTTGTCCAGGAGCTGGATGCCGACGCCGGTGGCGGAATTGGCGTCGGGGCTCAAGGCGATCACGCCGGGCGCGCCTGACGCGTGGGGTTTTGCGTCCATGCGCAGGTAGACAGCGTTCAGTTCGGGTTTGGCCTCGCGGCAGTTCAGCTTGATGTTGAAGCGTTGTTCGGCTGCTGTGCTGCCGACCGAGCTGAACAGGTTCTTCCAGACCTTTCCCAGCTGTACGGGCGGAGTGGGAGCGGCGGTGCACGACGGAGTGACAATGGCCGTGGTCCTGCCGGTGAGTATCACTTTCAGGGAGTCCCCTGGCGCGTCCTGCGCGTACAGCGTGGCGTAAGTCCCTTCCTCGAGGGCTCCGTTGCCGGTGTCGGAGCTGATCTTGAAGAGCTGGACGTGAATCCAGCCCTTGTTGCCGATAGTCGTCTCCGTGCCTGTGCCGGAGAGGGACCAGGTCGTCGGGAAATAGAAGGTTCCGACGTGATCGCCCGGTCGCATTCCGATGCGTATGCCGATACCGGGAATGTTGGTGCGATAGATGTGGGTATCGTCTACCACCGTACCTTTGTGCAGGGACGCTAGCGCCTTTCCCCCTCCATCCTTGCAGACGAGGAGCGCGTTGCCTTTGTGGCTGATGGGGAATCGTCTGTCCGCGATCGGCACTACCCTGCTCGGTCCCTTTTCCGGCGGGACGACGATATTGCCCAAGGAGATGTTGATCACATTCCGGGCGATGCCTTCTCCCAGGGCGCACGCTGCCAGGCTTTGCGGCGCATATGCACCCAGCATCAACGCCATGCACGACAGTGCCAGCATGCCGGCAGTGCATCTTTTTTTCTTGATCCGAGAGTCTTTCATTTGTTTTTCATTCCTCAAGCTTGCAATCGCCAAGCCAGGCATCACAGGCACATGTAGGCGACTTCGCGTATGGGAGCGGGGCGGTCCTCTTGCGGCAGGGTGTAGGACACACCACAGCTGTCGGCTGCGCCGCGGCCCCAGACGATGCGCATCGTTCCGGACTGCTGCGCGCCGGTCACGAAGGCTTGGCCGTCCGGCCCGACGATGCCGATTTCCTGGCCCGCCTCGTTGTCGATGCGCGCGCCGAACGGCACCACGCTGTTGTCCTTGCGGGTCAGCGTCAGCATCAGGCGATAGCCAACCACCGTCTCAAACCCGGCACGTATCACCGCGCCGCGAGTGGGGACCAGATTCACCGCCGCGTTCTTGACTTCGACGGTGTCGCCCAGGTCTGCGGTGAGCATGGCCAGACGGTTGGAACGGTACGGGCTCAGACTCGGCACGATGGCGTAGCCGCTGGCATCGGTGCTGACGCCCGGATGCGATTCGAAGCGCACGTTCTCTGCCGACGGAGCGTGCACCAGCGCCACGGTTTCACCCAGAGGCTGGCCGAACGTCACGCCGCCGGCATGGACGACGATGCCGCCTGACAGGCCCGCGTTGATCTGGTTGTAGTTGCGTCCCTGCGACGCGCCCAGGTCGAGGCGGCCGATCCTGGACAAGTAGTAGGCGTTGCCGGAGCTGTTGACGCCGTTCTGGTTGGAGGTCGCCGCAGTCAGGTTGTAGCTGAGCCGGTTGTCTTCGAACGCGGAGCCGGAAACGGTGGCCGCGTGGCTGGTCTCGCCATTGTTGCCGGTGGTCAGGGAGTAGTGGGCGCTGCTGCCCGAAGCGCCCAGCGGAATCGACATCGACAGCATGACCCGGCGGTCATTCGAACCGCTGCGGCCGGTGTTCATGTCGACGAAGACGTTGTAACTGACCTGTCTGTAGGAACCGGAGTATCCGACCTGGATCAGCCGCTCCTTTTGATTCGTCTGCCAGTACGACTGTTGGCGCGCCGAGGCGTAGACCGAACCCCAAGAGCCCAGCGACTGGCTTACCTCGAATCGCAGTTCGTTGCGGCGGCTGGGCATCTTGTAGCCCGGCTCGAAATCGTCGACGCCGGTCGCTTCCCGGAAGGTCCGGTAGCCGCTGGTGGAATAGCGATAGCCGGCGACGCGGAAGTTGGTGCCGATTTCGTCGAGGGATTTGGCATACAGGAAGCGCACGGACTGGCCCTGCGTTTTCAATCGCTCGGTGGAGGTGCGCGCGTGCGACAGGTCCAACGAAATCGCGCCGAAACTGCGCAGATTCTTGCCTACGCCCACGAGGGCGGATTGATAGATGCTGGCCGCGGTGATGCCGCCATACAACGAGAATTCCTGGCCCAGGCCGCGCGCGATCGTGCCTTGCACAAAGGTGGGTTCACGCTCGTCGGATCCGGAGGCGCTGCGATAGCGTCCGGCGGTGGCGCTGTAGCGCCAGGTGCCTTCGCGCAACAGCGTTGGCACGGAGGCATAGGCCTGCACGTAACGGGTCTGGCGGCCGTCCGACTCCGTAATGGTGACTTCCAGGTCGCCGCCGGAGGACGACGGGTACAGGTCGTCCAGCACGAACGCGCCGGGCGCGACATAGGCGTTGTAGACGATGTAGCCGTTCTGCCTGACAGTGACGAGCGCATTGGTCTGGGCGATGCCGCGTATGGTCGGCGCGTAGCCCTGCATGCTGTCCGGCAGCATGGAGTCGTCCGAAGAGACCTGCACGCCGCGGAATGGCACGCTATCGAAAAAGTTGCCCGGCGTGTTGCCGTCGCCAAGCAGCAATTGGCCGTTGATCGAGCGCAGGTCGCGCTGCAGATTGGTTTCCAGCGACTGCCATTCACCGCGACCGTTGGTGCCGCGGTTGTAGTTGGAGGCGTGGCGCAGGCGCCAGTCGCCGAAGTTCAAGCCGCCGCGCAATCCGGCGTAGGCCGCGTAGGGCGATTCGGCGCCGCGGTTGGAGGAGTTGCCTCCGCCCTGGCGCGACATATTGAGCTGATAGTCCAGCAGGGCCGAGGTGATGCCCTTGTCCCAGCGCGACGGGTCGACTGAATCTCGCGCCGCGCGCTTGAGCGCGGCCTGCGGAATGCTCAGATACAGCCGTTGCTTGCCGCCATCGAAATTCACGGCGGCGTCTTGCACCAGCGCGGGCAGGTCCACGCAGGCGCCGTCCGCGCCGGCGGATTCGGGCAGCGCGGCCATGTTGACGCCCCAGTTCTCCAATTGGCCGCGGGTCAGGCAGACCGAGGGCTGCTTGAGGCCCTCCTGGACTTCGACGATGATTCGGCTCGCGCCCATGGACTGATCGTTGACGAACACGTCGGCCAGGTACTCGCCCGGCAGCACGCTATTGCCGAAACTGAAGATGGACAAGTCTGCCTGCGGCTGGTCTCCGCCCGTACCCAGGAATTCCTGATTGAAGACCGTGCCCGCCGGCTCGGCGGCCTGAGCGGAAAAGGAAGCCAGGCCCAGCAACAGCGATGCCAATGCCGCGAAAGGGGGCATGCGACCCTGCGATACGCCATTCATTGCATGAGCTCCGGGCATTAACGGCTTGCGGCAGGCGCGACGGGCTCGGCCTTGACGTGGACCGGAACTTGGGCGCTGGGTACGCGGACTCTTTCCTCGGGGGTCTCGGCGCCGTAGTCGTTGATGGTCGTGAACACGACGTCCACGTCCCTGGGCGCGGACAGCCCGGACAAGGGGTACTCCAGGGTGCCGCCGGGCGACACCATGCCGCCGTTGATCTCCTGCTGGCCGCCATTGACGTTCAGCGTGGCGAAGGTGACGTGATAGGCAGACGGATTTGCGATCTTCAGCACAGCGCCTCTGCCGCCGGCGGCGACCGCCCACTGCAACTGCTGACGCTGTTCGCCGGGTTTGCCCGCCAGGCCCGACGGCCGGTAGAACAGTTTGATGCGGGTGCGCACCGCGATCTGCAGTACGTTTTCGTCCTGGCTTTTTTCCGGGATTTCCTTGACGTTGAGCCAGAACACCGATTCGCGGTCGAGAGGCAGATTGCCGGCCAGGCGCAGTATGCGCAGCACGTTTTCCTGGCCTGGGTCCAGCCGCGACAGCGGCGGGCTTGCCACGAACGGCGCCTTGGCAGCGCCTTCGCCTGCATCGATCCAGGCCTGCACGACGTAAGGGGACACGCCAGTGTTCTTGACGGGAATGGAGGACTCGCGGTCCTTCTCGTTGAAAATGACGCGGGTGCCGCCGACCAGCACGCCGGCTGCCGCATTGGCGTGGGCCAGCGTGGCCGCCAAGGCGAAAATCATGAAGGGCCGCGCCTTGTGCACGAACCGTTGCGCGATGTCTTTCAGCATGGGGATCTCGATGTTGTGCTCGCAAGCCATCGGGTTCTCGTGGAACCGCCTGCTGCGAGTAGGCTTGCGGCCAGCCCCGCTTTTGAGGGGCTGGCGGTCCGGCAAAGCGGCGTTACTTGTAGTTCACCGTGAACTGCGCGGTGGCGTTGGCGGGGCCGACGGTGACGGTGTTGGCGGTCGACACATAAACGGCGCCGAACTTCAGATTGTTGGTGCCGGCGCGCAGCGTGTATTCGGGGGACTCCGCTCCCAGCTTGATTTTTTTCTGGGTGGAATCGCGCAGCTCGACGGCCACGCCGGTGGCGCTGCCCAGTTCGCCGATACCGATCGCCAGTGTGTCCGTGTTGATCGTGTCTGCGGTGCCGGTGAACGTCACGCTGGCGCCCTTGGCCGTGGCGCTGCAATTGGCCAGCTGGAGTTCGAATTGCGCGGGCGTCGAGTACTTGCCCACGGCGCCGTCCAGGGTGGTCCGGGACACTTTCCCAAGCGGGACGACCAGGTTGGTTGCCTGGGGCGAGACATCGCACGGGGCATCGACGATTTCGCCAATGAAGTTAATGCGGCCGTCCTCAGCCAGGGCGGTTTGGGAAACTGCGGCTGCCGTGGCGAGCAGGGCAAACTTGATAATGATGTTCTTGTTCATGGAAGTGAATATCCTGAGTCGATTAATAATCAAAAGCGCCGCCTGGGGATTACTGAAAGCAGAGGGCGACCGACTTGCGAAATGCTTTATTTCGGTTTTCAGGAATCAACTTCCGTGCGATTCAGTTGTTATCAAAATTCAATTCGAACAATTGATAAAAGGACGCAGCCGGATAATTCATTCGCCTGCTCCTCCGAATCCCGTATTCCGCATTTCGTCGGCAACTGAAAATTAATAGAATCGGAATTCTGAATTTGTAGGAATTCTCCCTTCTTGTTGTATGAAATTTCATATGAAAACGACAATTGGCGATTCTTTCCAATAATTGCCAACCTTGGCGAAATGAGGCGGTTTTATTGGTCCTATTTGGTATTTTTTGGGCCGTGATTTGGAAGCAACGTTACGCGGAATTTATGGGGCCGGCGACGCGTGCGGAGGGGTGGCGCGATGCCTTCTGCGATAAAATCGCCGTTGCGCAGCGCATATCAAATTCAGCCATAGGCACGACCATCGACAATCTCCAGATGAAGCCTGAAGTTTTTGCTAGCGCTATACGACGCGGCAATGCCGTTCGAATCAGGATGGCAATTGGGGCGGCCGCGATTCTTGTTGTCGTGCTATGTGCGCTGAGCGCGCCGACCATCGCCGCCTCGCTGCAGCAACAGCTTGCATCTGCTGCGATCCTCTCCTGGGCCTTGAACGGCGTCTTGTTTCTGGCCGTGCTATGGGTCCTGCTGGCACTGAAAGGCACGGCGAATAAAAGCCACGATCTGCTGGCGCATTTGAGGCAAGCCGCGCGCTTGATCGCCGCGGCGCCTGTGGACATGGTTATTCGGGAAAAATCGCTGCGTCTGGTCGGGCTCAGCGATGGCATGCGGCGCTTTTCGGACATCGTCATCAGGAACGGATGGGCCAGGCCCGAGCACATCGATCTGGGATTCCTCTCCGGCGCAGAGAAGGATCAGATTCAGGTGCCGCCCGAAGTTGCCGTCATCGTGCGCGAGTTCCAGGCTGCGGTGGCTACCGGCGAACCGCGCTCTTATGACTACAGCCAGGAGCTGCCAGGAGCCGCCGGAATCCGGGCGGCAATCCAGGCCCAGATTTTTCCTCTGTTTGGCGCTGAAGATCAGGTCATAGGCGTTTTCGCCAAGGGCATGTACTTCCTGGGCCATAGCCAGTCGTTGGAGGATTCGGCAAGCGCACGTGGCCGGGCAGAACGCATCAATGACATGAAAACGCGGTTCCTGGCGGCGGTCAGCCGCGATGTGCGCAATCCCTTGAACGCCATGGCGGGCCTGTTGGAAATGGCGTCGCTTGACGCGGCGATGCCGCGGCAGTCGAAAGAAATGTTGGCGACCGTTCGCTTGTCTACGCGGTCCCTGCTCCAGTTGATTCCGTCCATCGTCGATACGCGCAGAATGGAGACCGGCGATCTGGCATGCGCGCGCGTATCCCATTCGCTGCGCAGGGTGGTAGCCGACGTGGTTGCGCTGTTCGCTCCCAGCGCCTACGAAAAGGGCATAAGCCTGACGCTGGAGGTGGCTCCCGGGGTCGCCGCCAGCCACATGGCGGACGCTCAGGGGTTGAATCAGTTGCTCAACAATTTCCTGTCCAACGCCATCCGATTCACGGAACGAGGCGGCGTCCGGATACATCTGGACGCCACCCCGGTGGAAGATGGCCGGCAATGGGTCTCGCTGTCGGTCATCGATACCGGCAGCGGCATTGATCCGCACATACAGCAGAAGCTGTCGGCCTCCCGCTACGAAGCCGGGCTGAGCGCCTCGCCCGATGGCGCCGGGCTGGGCTTGCACTACTGTCGGCAGATCGTGCATCGCGTTGGCGGAACCATCCGCATCTCCAGCGTCGTGGGCGAGGGTACGCACGTCCATGTCCGCGTGCCGCTGATGCTCGGATCCGGCGAGCGGCGCGACCCGTCGCAAGAGACCGTGCTCGGAATGGCTCAGCGACCCGCCACCGGGTTGCGGACGCTTGTGGTTGAAAGCCAGGCCGCCAACCGCCTGCTGTTGAAAAGCCAATTGGAATTCCTCGGCCATGCCGTCCAGACGGCGGAGGATGGCGCGCAGGGCTTGGCGCTTGCCAGAGCAGGCAGGTTCGACCTGGTGGTCTGCGATGGCATGATGCCGGACATGGACGGGGCAGAGTTCACCCGGGCGCTGCGTGCCGGCGCGGGCGAGTGCGCCACCGTTCCCGTGCTCGGATACACGGCCGACGCGCGCCGGGAAGACCATGAGGCGGGTTTGCAGGCTGGCATGAACGCGGCGCTGGTCAAGCCTGCGGATCTGCGCGCGCTGGAAGCCGCCGTCGCTTCCTGCCTGCCGGCGGCCTGCGTCGCGAGCGGACGTGCACGGGATGGAGCGCCATAGTGGTCCATCGCGAGGCAGACTCCATACTCACGCTTTCCGTATTCCTGAATCTGGCGCTGGCTGCGGCGCTGGTCTTGATGCTGGTCTGGCTCGCGGTGCGCATGCGCAGCGCCAGGTCGCCGCGCGGCGAACTGGCCCGGCTGGCGCGCCTGGCGGATACGCTACCCGCCGGGATTTTCATCCGCGATCTGGATTTGAATCTGGTGACGCGCAATGACGCGCTCAGGGAGTACGCCGCTACATGCCGCAGCGAGGGCTGGAGCCGCCCTCTGCATGTTCCGCTGGAGTCCCTGTCCGCGCCGGACTCGGGCAGCGAACCGCCGCCCAACCTGAACGAGATAATCGACGATTATCGTCAAGTGCTGGCCGGCGGTGAAACCCTGGTCCGCGAACATCCGTTCGAGCATGATCCTACGTGTGGGGTAGCCGCTTGGGCCGCGCCGTTGCGCGGAGAGGACGGCGCCATCATCGGGTTGATCGGGGGCAGCGCACGCTTTCGTGGCTTTCCCGACATGCTGCGGGACGTGTCGACAACTCGGCTCAATATGGAAAGGGCCAACCTGATGAAATCAACGTATCTTGCGTTCATCAGCCATGAACTCCGCACCCCCCTGAACGCGATTATCGGCATGCTTGAACTGATGCTGGCGCGCGGGGGACTCGTCAGCGAGACGTATGAAAGACTTGCCGTGTCGCGCCAGTCGGCGCAATCGCTGTTGTCCCTGATCAGCGGCCTGATCGACATATCCAAGCTGGAAACCGGTCACTTTCAACTGCGACGGCAGAACGTCGATCTGCGCGCGCTGGCGGCCGACACGCTGGCATCATTTCGGGGCGCTGCCCAAGAAAAAGGCCTGCAGTTGACCCTGGACATCGGCCGCGACATTGCCGAGCGTCATTTCTCGGATCCCGTACGCCTGAAGCAACTGCTGGATAAGCTGTTGTCCAATGCGGTCCGCTTCACGGGGCATGGCCGTATCGATGTCGCGCTGACCGCCGGGGCCGCCACGGAAGAGGTGCAGTGGATCACGCTGTGCGTCGCGGACACCGGCCCCGGGATTGCCGAGGATATCCAGGCCAGACTGGCTGCCCCGCACTTTGAACACGTGGTTGGGGAGCAAGGCGTCACCATCGGATTGGGGCTGTCCATATGCAACGAACTGACGCGCTTGATGGGGGGCTCCATGGAAATTTCCAGTACGGCCGGGCAGGGCGCCAGAATATCGGTGCGCTTGCCTTTGGCTCTGCCGCCTTCGGAAAATGCCGCCGTGGCAGCGGCTCCTGCGCCAACGGTGGCCGACGCCGGCGGCCTGCGCATACTCGTCATCGACGACCATGAGGCCAACCGGCTGCTGCTCAAGCATCAGTTGCGGATGTTGAAGCATTCCGCGCAATTCGCGCAGAACGGCGCGGCGGGTCTGGCCTTGGCCGAACGGATGGAGTTTGATCTGATCATCTGCGATTGCGTCATGCCCGTCATGGACGGCAATGCATTTACTGCTGCCTTGAGAGCCGGCGGCGGCGTGAATGCGGCCACGCCCGTGCTGGGCTATACCGCAAGCGAACTTGAACTCGATCTGGCGTCCGGCGCGCGAGCCAGCATGAACGCCGTGCTGATCAAGCCGGTAGACCTGCAGACGCTGCAGTCGTTCATCCTCGCGCATGCCAGGCGGCCGCTGGCCAGCGTGCCCAAGATCCACTGAAGGGAGGCAGCATGTCGACTGTCTTGATTGTTGATGACCATCCCGCGTTTCGGTTGGTTCTGAGAACGCAGATTGCGCTTTTGCCCAGCGCCAGCCGGATACTGGAGGCGGACAACGGGGTCGATACGCTGGCGCTGGCCCGCAGCGAGCGCCCTGATCTCATCGTGCTGGACCTGGACATGCCGAAAATGGGCGGCCTGGAAGCCATATCCAGAATCCTTGCCATCAATCCGGACTTGCGGATACTGGTGGTGTCGGCGCATGATCCGTCGGTCTTCGCGTCGCGCGTGGCCGAACTCGGCGCCTGCGGCTACGCCAGCAAGCGGCTGGAGATCAAGGAACTGATCCGTTGCATCGAGTCCGTGCTGGCTGGCTACCGCGTGTTTCCGAATTCGGCCAAGACGGCAGGCCAGGTGGATGTGGCGGACGCCTACCAGAAGAAACTTGAACTGCTGTCCAACAAGGAAATGGTCGTCACGCAGATGCTGGCCCAAGGATTGAGCAATAAGGAAATCGGTGACGCGCTATTCATCAGCAATAAGACGGTCAGCACGCACAAGACCAGGATAATGACCAAATTGCAGATCGGTTCCCTGGTTGAATTAGTCGATTTCGCCAGAAAATCGAAAATATCGATGTGAATTTCTCATAGGGCATATTTCCGCGTGCAGAACCCAGCGGCTTCGGCCATGCATCCCGAGCAGGAAAACTCGCAGATCCAGGCGGTGGCGGTGCTGCGCGATGAACTGCTTTCCAAGGTAGGCAACGACCTGGACATTGCCGCCGAACTGGCGCATAGCCTGCACGTCAACCACAGGAAGGACGTCGATGCCTTGCTGCTGGCGATCGAACAGGAGCAGTGGGCGGAGGTCAAGCGGTATGCGCACCGGATTCTGAACACCGCGCAATTGCTGGGCTGCAGCGCCTTGGTTGAACTTTGCCTGCGCGTTGAGGCGATGCTCGGCAGGAAGGATGGCCAGGCGCGTGGGGAACTGTTGGCCGACTATGTCCCGGTCGTCAAAAATTTGAGTGCAGTCCTGGAGCGAGTGAACCGCACATTCTGAATCCTCCTACATTTTTCGCTCTCGAAGCGCCGTAGAGTGGCTGTATGTGAATTTCCTTCCCCAGTCCACCAGGAATGATGTATGAAACGCGCTGCAGCGCAATGCCAGCAACTTGGCGACCACGAAGTCATGTCGATGGCATGGCGAGGCGATGGCTTGAGCGTCGCCCTACAGCCGCAATTCAACCTGATGAACGGCGAAATGGTCGCCGCGGAATGTCTGGCTCGTTGGAAGCATCCGACCATGGGCGATATCGGACCCGCCGATTTCGTTCCCGCCGTCCATCGACTGGGCCTGGACCTGCTTTTTTTTGAGCAGATCTGCCGCCTGGCGGTCGCCGCAGCGCAGGCGCTGCAGGAAGAGGGAATCGACGTGCCGTTGGCGATCAACGCCTCGGCCTCAACCTTGTCGAGCCATGATGCGGTCGACGTCCTGGCGCGTCACGCCGCCGCGGCGAACATTCCGTTGACGCGCTTCCGGATCGAGCTGACAGAAGACCAGCCCATCACTCGCCTCGAGATGCTGCGGAAGTCCTTGAAGAAATTTGCGAAGGCCGGTTGCCAGGTCAGCATGGACGATTTTGGAACGGGCTATGCTTCGCTGCAGCTCTTGAACGCGTTGCCCATCGCCGAATTGAAGATAGACGGACGCTTCGTGCGCCGCATCCGCCGCGACCGGAAAGCGCGGGAAATCACGCGCCTGTCGGTGTTGCTGGGGGAGCGGCTCGGCCTGCGCGTGATCGCCGAAGGCATCGAAAGCGCGCCGGACATCGCTCTGCTCCAGTCCATGGGATGCAGCCACGGGCAGGGCTATGTGCTGTCGCCGCCCGTCGTGTTGTCCGAGTTCATCGAGAGCCGGAAGCGGTAGCCTCACCTGATGCGAAATTCCTGTGAAAATACCAACTTCCAGGGATATGCGGTTTCGCGCGGCTGAGACATAGTTCAGGCTGGGCAATTCCGCCCGCTCTCATCCGATGACCGCCCACATGCTTGCTTCCGAGTCGACCCTGCCTGCCCCGGTGCTGCTGGTGGAGGACGAACCCCTGATCTGCCGCCGGCTGGAAGGCCTGCTGCTGCAGCTTGGCTATGCGCCGGAGGCGCTGGTGTTTGCCGCCACGCTGGCGCAGGCGCGCGAGCAACTCGCCAGCCAGCCGTTTGCGCTGGCTCTGGTCGATCTGGGCCTGCCCGACGGCAACGGCACCGATTTGATCGCCGAGATGCACGCGGAGGATTCCAGCCTGGCGATCCTGGTGATTTCGGCATGGAGCACGGAAGACGCGATTCTTGCCGCGCTGCGCGCGGGCGCCACGGGCTATGTGCTCAAGGAACGAGACGACCTGGAGGTGTCCCTGTCCATCCGCAGCGTGCTGCGGGGCGGGGCGCCTATCGATCCCTTCGTGGCCCGACGCATCATCGAAGAACTGCGCCCCAGGCGGGCCGAACGCGCCGACGAGGCTGCGGGCGATTCCGTCGAAACCCTGAGTCCGCGCGAAAGCCAGATCCTGCGGTTGGTGTCCGAGGGACTGGGCAACCGCGAGATCGCCGAGGAACTGCATCTGTCGCGCTACACCGTCGAATGCCACGTCAAGCACATCTACCGCAAGCTCGCGGTCTCCTCGCGCACGCGTGCCATACACGCGGCGCGCACGCGCGGCTTGCTCGATTGAAGTGGCTGGCCGTCCTGTGGTTGGCGCTATGGCTGGCGCCGGCGTGGGCCCAGGAGCCCGCTGACGCCTGTACGGCGCAGGTGCTGTCGGTACAGGTTGCCAAGGGCGGCGACGATGGCAGGCGTCCGGAGCCGGCGCAATGGCAGGCGGTCGAACTGCCCGACGACTGGAGCGCGCGTTGGCCGGGCTACAGCGGTACCGCCTGGTACCGGATCGGCTGGACGCGCAATTGCGCCGGCACGGCGTCCGGGCAGGTGGCCTTGGCGCTGGAATCCATCGTCATGGCGGGTGAGGTCTATATCAATGACGAACGGATCTGGAGCGATCCGCACCTGACAGAGCCGCTGTCGCGCAGCTGGAATGTGCCGCGTTACTGGGTGATTCCCGACGCCCTGCTGCATCCGGGCGAGAACACCTTGTGGATCCGCGTGGTCGGCGTGGCGGGGCAGACGCCCGGCCTGGGGCCGGTGCGTCTGGGCGGACAGTGGACGGTGTTGCAGCAGTACGAAGACCTGTGGTGGCGCAACCGCACGTTGTTCACGCTCAACCTGATCGTCTCGGGCGTCCTGGGCGGCCTGTGCTTCTTCATCTGGCTCATGCGGCGCGAACAGCGCGCCTTTGGCTGGTACGCGCTGATGGCCCTGTTCTGGGTGCTGTTCATTGCCAACGTGCTGGTGACCAGTCCCTGGCCGTTCCCCGACAGCCTGACGGCGGCTCGGGCCAACATCATGGTGCTGGTGCTGTACGTGGCCTGCTTCTGCGTCTTTACATGGCGCTTTGGCGACCAGTCCTTGCCGCGCATCGAGAAGGCGCTATGGCTGCTGGCGGCCGTGCTGCTGGCGGCGATGGCCTTCGTGCCGCAGGGGTATCTACCGCAAGTGCAGCTGAGCGTGGTGCTGATCGTGTCGGCGATCTTCTTCGCCAATTGCCTGCAATTTCCGTTTCACGCGCTGCGCACCCGCCGGCCAGAGCACGCCATGCTGGCGGCATGCCTGCTGGCCTTCTTCGCTGCCTGCGCGCACGATCTGCTGCTGATGCTGAGGCTTATCGACGGCGAGGCCACCTACACGCCTTTCACCAGCGTGGTGGTCACGCTATGCATGTCCGCAGTGCTGGGGCTGCGCCATGCACGCAGCGTGCGCCGCATCGAGCGCTTCAACCAGGAGCTGGCCAGCGGCATCGCGCAGGCGCGCACCGAACTCGCCACCACGCTGGAGCGCGAGCATGCGCTGGCGCTGACGAATGCCCGGCTGCAGGACCGGCTGCAGATCGCGCACGATCTGCACGACGGGCTGGGAGGCTCCCTGGTCCGCATGATGGCCGTGGTGGAGCAGGCCAGCGCGCCGCTGCACAGCCAGCAGTTTCTTTCCATGCTCAAGCTGTTGCGCGATGATCTGCGGCAGACCATAGACAGCGGTTCCAGCGCGGGCGTTACGGTGCCGGCCACGCCGCGGGAATGGATAGCGCCGTTGCGCCACCGTTTCATGCAGCTGTTCGACGAGCTGGACATCAGCGCCACCTGGCGGGTGCCCGAGCTATGGCGCACGCCGCCCAGCGCCCTGCAGTGCATGGCGCTGACGCGGCTGGTTGAGGAATCGCTGGTGAACGTGCTCAAGCACAGCCGCGCCCGGCGCGTGGAACTGGAACTGCGGCAGTCCGAATCCGACCGTCTGGAGCTGCGCATCGAGGATGACGGCGTCGGTTTCGACGTGGCCGCGGTGCTGCGCGCGGGCATCAGCGTGGGCATGCGCAGCATGCACGCCCGCATCGCCCGGGTAGGGGGCGAGCTGGACGTTGCGTCGCAGCCGGGGCGCACTGCGCTGACCGCCACGCTGGGGCTGCGCACGCCTCAGGCTTGAAGGCCGGCTATTTGGCGGTGTTCTCGTCGTCCACCGTCAGTCCGCCGCTTTTCATGATGCTCTGGGCGATCTCCTCGGCGGACTTTCCGGCAAAACCGTGTTCCCCCGCGGTAATGCGGAAGCTGTCGCCTTCCAGCGGGCTTTGCAGCGTGGCGGAAGACAACAGCACGCCGCCCGACCGCAGCTGGATGCGTTTGCCCACGCGGTCGCGGGTGAAGTCGGCAAGGGCCTGGCGGCTTTCGGGCTTGAGTTCGACGTCTACCGTCCTGGCGGAGGTTTGCGGGTCGGCGCCGGCGGTGGCGCGCGCCACCTGCAGCACGACGGTCTCTGCGTAGGCCGCGCCGGGCAGCAACAGCGCAAGCGCGGCCGCGCGGGCGAGTTGTCTCATTGATGGCATGGCAAGCTCCTTCTGATGGACATCCTGGCCTGGTCCCTTCGCAGGGCCTGGGCGGGTTCCTACATCCTAGCGCATGTCTCGCTGGCGATCGTCTGCGCAAATCGGACAAGCACGAGCGCGCAATGGGCGCTATGCTTCGCGGCGCGAAGTTCAGCGCGGCAACCGCCGTGCGATCCATACGAAGAGAGTCGAAACATGTCCAACGTTACCGCCGGCGCCACGCCGCTTGCCGAGCTCTACCAACATGTGATCCAGGAAGAGCTGGGTCTGGTCGCCCGGATCGACGAAGAGGGCGATGTCCTGTTCCGCCATCCCGAACTGGGCACCCTGTATTTCAGCCTGAGCGCCGACGATCCCGAATTCCTGCGCCTGGTCTATCCGTCCTTCGCCGATGCGACCGATCTGGGCATGGGGCGCGCCGAGCTGCTGGAGATCATCAATACGGTCAACAACCGTTGCAAGGCGGTGAAGCTGTACATCACGCAGAGCAGCGGCGATGTGGTCACGAACCGCGTTTCGGCCGCGATCGAGAGCTTTGTGGCTGCACCCGACGCGCTGCCCTCGGAGGCCTTGCTGCGCGGCATAGTCGCGCGTTGCCTGTCGGCGATCCGCCACAGCGCCGCCGAGACGCTGCGGGAAGCCGGCGTGCTGAAGCCGGCCGACGAAAGCGCGCATTGATACGGCGGCCCGATCCCGGCCTGGGCCGGGTCTAACGAAGGAGAGTCTCATGGCAGTGCGTGGAGTCTGGCTTGCGGCCGGCTTGTTGTTGAGCGGTATCGCTCACGCGGGATCGGCGCCGGCAGAATTGAGCTGCGTATCCGAAAGCGGCAAGGTCGCGCTGGAAGGCACGATCCCCTCATCCTCATCGGACGAAATGAAGCTGAAGCTGAGCTATGCGGACGGCAGCCTGGCGTTCGACTCGGACGCGAACCAGAACTATGTCGTGGCGGACTTTCCGCAGGCCGTGTTCACGCTGGTGGTGGCGGCCCAAGGGCAGCCGCTCACGCTGTACGCGATACCGTCCAGCATGGCGGTCAAGCGGGAAAGCAATGGCGACGCCGCTGGCAAATTCCAGGCCAAGCTGACGGCTCCACGGCCCCGCAGCGTGTCGGGGGTGCAGGCCGATACTCCGCTGAAAGCTACCCTCAACTGCGACTACCGGTACTCGCTGTAAGGTTGGACGGTAGCTGACCGGCGGCTTGCCCAGCCCCTTTCTCCAGATGACTGGACATCTGGAGAAAGGGGCTTTTTCATGTCTGAAGCCTGAGGATAGGCGCCGATATGCACCTGCTGTGAGCAGATCGATACGCATGGATTGTTGTTATTGCGCTGCATTCTGGCCTTGTGAACCGGTCAAATTTCACAAAATTGACATTTGTCTGAATAAATTCTGACTATTTGTTGAACGTAAAAATAAGAATGAATATCATTGGCGCTCTTAAAAAACCAAGATCGCGCTGATAGCGCAGCCGCCGCGGGGCGGCTTCTGACAGAGTCCAATGAACAAAGCAGATACATCGACGGCCCATGCCAAGGCCGGTGGGAATACTTCGGCCTCCATTTATGCAGCGATGTGCGGCGCGCTGATGTCGCCGGGCCTGGCCCTGGCGCAGGGCAGCGTGGCGCCGGGCGCCGTACACGAACTGTCGCCGGTGCACGTGCAGGGGCAGGCGGTCAGCGATGGCTACGAAGCCAACATCGCGTCCTCTCCGAAGATGACGGCGCCTCTGCTGGACACGCCGCGTTCGGTCACCGTGATCACTGAACAGCTGATGCGCGACCGCGCGGCGACCTCGCTCATGGATGTGTTGCGCACCGCCCCGGGCATCACCTTTGGCGCGGGCGAGGGCGGCACGCCCACCGGCGACCGCCCATTCGTGCGCGGCTACGAGGCCAGCACCGACATGATGGTTGACGGCATGCGCGACCTGGGCCGTTTCTCGCACGAGACCTTCAACCTGGAGTCGGTCGAGATCCTGAAGGGCCCCAGCTCCGCCTATTCCGGCCGCGGTTCGACCGGCGGCAGCATCAACCTGGTCAGCAAGAGCCCCAAGCTGGAGAATTTCGCCGAAGGCACGGTCGGCGTGGGCACCGACGACAACTGGCGCCTGACCGGCGACGGCAACTGGGCGCTGGGCGAGAGCTCGGCATTCCGCCTGAATTTCATGAAACAGGGTGGGGACATCCCGGGCCGCGACCATGTCGAAACCGATCGCTGGGGCGTGGCGCCCTCATTCTCCTGGGGCCTGGGCACGCCGACGCAGGTCACTCTCAGCTACTACCATCTGCAGAACGACGACACGCCCGACCTGGGCATTCCGTTCAAGAACGAGTCGCGCCCGGATCGCGTCACGCCGCCCAAGGTGGACCGCAACAACTACTACGGCCTGATCGGCCGCGACTATCGCAAGAACCAGGCCGACATGACCACCCTGATGGTCGAGCACAAGTTCAGCGACAAGCTGAAGCTGCGCAACGGTACGCGCTATAGCGAGTCCACCAACGAATACGTGATGACCCGACCGTCCTTCGACAATTGCGCGGCGCGTGTGGGTGGCAGGCCCAACCCCGCCTATGGCGTGGCGCCCTGCTCGAACGAAGCGGACGGCGTGAAGATGAGCAAGGCCCTGCGCAGCCTGAACCAGACCAACCGCTCCTTCATCAACCAGACCGACATGTTCGGTGAATTCACCGCCGGCGGCCTGCGTCACAGCTATGTGGCCGGCCTGGAGTTCAGCACCGAGACGATCAGCAAGCGCGACGGCGTGCCCTCGGGCGGCTTCGACAAGACCCTGCAGGACGACCTGTACAACCCCAATCCCCGCCAGCCTTATACCGGCAGCCTGAGCTGGGGGCCGCGCTACGACGCCGCCAAGACCATCACGCGCGCGGCCTACGTGTTCGACACGGTCAAGTTCAGCGAGCAATGGGAAGCCAACGCCGGCCTGCGCTACGACAATTACCGCGTGACCAGCGGCAACGTCGAGCGTACCGACAATATGTGGAACTACCAGCTGGGCCTGGTCTACAAGCCCGCGCCCAATGGCAGCATCTACGTGTCCTACGGCACCTCGTCCAACCCGTCCGGCGAAACGGCAGGCCAGTCAGGCGGCGCCGACGGCGCGGCAGGCGGCCGCCTGACAGCGGGCACCGCGGCGCTGGCGCCTGAAAAGAGCCGCAGCATCGAACTGGGCACCAAGTGGGACGTGTTCGACGAGCGCCTGTCGCTGACGGCAGCGGTGTTCGAAACCCGCAAGACCGATGCCCGCAGCTCCGATCCCATCACCGGCGACGTGACGCTGTCCGGCAGCAACCGCGTGCGCGGCATCGAGCTGGGCGTGGCGGGATCCATCACGCCCAAGTGGCAGGTCTGGGGCGGCTACAGCTACATGGACCCCAAGGTCACCAGCTACCAGAGCGGCGGCACCGACTACAGCGGCAATCAGATGAAATTTATCGCCCGCCAGAGCGCCAGCCTGTGGACGACCTACAAGTTCCTGCCGGAGCTGACGGTGGGCGCGGGCGCCACCTACACCGGCAAGCGTTACGTGGACGACGCCAACGTCTATCAGTTGCCGTCCTACTGGCGCTACGACGCGATGGCGGCTTATCAGTTCAACAAGAACTTCGGCCTACAGCTGAACCTGAACAACCTGACCGACGAGACCATCTACGAGGCTTCGCACGTGGGGCTGTTCAGCTATGTGGCGCCGGGCCGCTCGGCGATGCTGACCGCCACGTTCCGCTATAACTGACGCGCAATACGCCAGCGCCGCAGCCGCGGCGCTGGCGTCGCGTATTCCGGCTTAGTCGATGCGCGCGCCGGAGATCTTGACGGCCTCGGCCCACTTGGCGATTTCCTGCCGCACGAAAGCCTGGAACTGCTCGGGCGTGGAAGGCGTGAATTCGCTGCCGGAGGCGGCGAGCTTTTCCTTGGTCTTGGGATCGGCCATGACTTCGCGCATGTCCGCCGATATCTTCTCCACCAGAGGCTTGGGCGTGCCCTTGGGGGCGAAAAAGCCCGACCAGGGCGGAGCGGCGTAGCCGGGGAAGCCCTGTTCGGCCACCGTGGGGTAGTCGGGCGCGCTGGCGAAGCGCCCCGCCGTGGTCAGCGCCACGATCTTCAGCTTGCCGCTCTTGGCATAGGCTTGCACGGCGGGCAGGCCGGTGACGCCCACCTGGATCTGGCCGCCCAGCAGGTCGGTCACCATCGGCGCGCTGCCGCGGTAGGGAATGTGGGCAATCTCGAACTTGCCCTGGTTCTTGATCAGCTCCATGCCCAGGTGCGATGCCGTGCCGTTGCCGTCCGATCCGTACGAGTAGTGCGCGTCGGGCTTCTTCAGCAGGGCGATGAGTTCCTGCAGGTTGTTGGCCGGCACGTCGTTGTTGACGATGATGGCATTGGGATACAGCGTGGCCTGCGTGATGGCCTCGAAGTCCTTGACCGGGTCATAGCGCATGTTCTTGTAGAGCGAGGTATTGATGCCGTGCGAACCCGTCACGCCCAGCACCAGGGTGTAGCCGTCGGGCGCCGCGCGCGCTACATATTCCGAGCCGACGTTGCCGCCTGCGCCGGGCTTGTTTTCCACGACCACCGGTTGTCCCCATTTCTTGGACAGGCCTTCGGCCACCAGGCGCGCGGTGATGTCAGTGGCGCCGCCGGCCGGGAAGGGTACGACGATGGTGACCGCGCGGTTGGGGAAGTTGTCCGTACCCTGCGCGAAGACAGGGGCGGCAGCCAGGCCAATGGCGCCGGCAAGCAGCGCCAGCATGCTGCGGCGGAGGGCAGGGCGCGGCGGGCGTCCGTGCGTTGCGGAGGTGTTGGTGTGCTTCATGGTTCTAGCCCCTTGCTGTGTGATGTAAGTCTTGTGTGAAGTCGATGGTGGCGGCTGGAGCTATAGCGCGGTGTAGCCGCCGTCCGCGCGTATGTCCGTACCCGTGATGAATGAGGCGGCGTCGCTGATCAGGAAAACTGCTGTCTGTGCGATCTCCTCGGCTGTGCCGAGGCGTCCGGCTGGATATTTGGCCGCCAACGCGGCGCCGGCGGCCCGCGCGCTGCCATAGCGCGCGACCAGCCTGCTGGTCAGGACCGCGCCCGGCGACAGGCTCAAGGCGCGGATGCCGTCGGCCGCGTGGTCCACGGCAATGGCGCGCGCCAGCGCGATCAGACCGGCCTTGCTGGCGCCATACGCACCACGGCCCGGCGCGGCCACGCTGCCCAGCTGCGAGGCGATGTTCAACACCACGCCGCTGCCGGCCCGCGCCATATGGGGGATGGCGCATCTGCTCATCAGCCACGCGCCCGTCAGGTTCACGTCCAGCGCCTGACGCCATTGCTCCAGCGTAAGGTCCGCGATCTTGTTGCCCGGCGTGACGGTGGCCGCGTTGTTCACCAGGACGTGGATCGCACCCCAATGCGCAGCCGTTCTTTCCACGGCTTCGCGCGTACTTTGCGCGTCGCTCACGTCGCAGGCGATCGCCAGCATCTGGGTATCAGGTCCAGCGAGGGCCTGGCGGGTTTGCGCGAGCAGTTCCGCATCGCGGTCCAGCAAGGCCACGCGGGCGCCGGCAAGCAGGCATTGCGCCGCGATCGCCTGGCCCAATCCACCGGCTGCGCCGGTCAGGATCACGACCTTGCCATGCAGCGCGGGTGCGTTCGTCTGTGTCATAGCGGCATCGCTCCCAGCGAGGCGCCGCCGCAGACGTAGAGCGTCTGTCCGGTGATGGCGCCTGCCTGCGCGCCCAGGAAGAAGGCAATGGCCGCGGCGACTTCGCCCGCGTCGATCAGGCGGCCCAGCGGCAGTTCAACCTGCGGCGGAGCGCCGCGCTTGGGATCGCGCAGCATGGGCGTGTCGACCGCGCCGGGCGCGACGACGTTGACGGTGATGCCGCGCGCGATGAGTTCGGCGGCCAGACTGCGCGCCAGGCCAATCTGGGCGGATTTGGTCGCCGCATAGGCCAGGCGTTGCGCGCGGCCCAGCACCGCGCGGCTGGACACCAGCACGATGCGGCCGCGGCCGTCAGGCAGTTGCGGCGCCAGCGCGCGGACCAGCGCCATCGGCGCGGCTCCGTGCAATTGCCAAAGCCAGTCCGCGTCTTCCGGGCGCGTGTCCAGCGCGCCGCCGGTGCGCACTGCGCCCGCGCAATGCGCCAGCGCTGTCGGGGCGCAGCCGTCCAGCAGCGCGCATAGACCGCGCAAGGCGGCGGCGTCGGTCAGGTCGCACACCAGATGGCGATACTGTCCATGGCCTTTGATGGCCGCCGGCGCGATGTCCATGCCGGTCACCTGCCAGCCGGACGCCAGCAGCAGTTCGGCCAGCGCCAGGCCGATGCCCGACGACGCGCCCGTCAGGACGCAATGCGCCTGCGCATTCCGCTCAGTCATGGCGAAGCGCTCAGTCGGCCAGCGTCGTCAGGCGCTTTTCCATGGCGCGCATCTGCTCGTAGCCCATCAATTGCATGATGTCTTCGATGCCCACCAGCAGGTCGGGACGGTCGGCGGGCTCGCCGCTGGCGATCACGCCCTGCATGACTTGCAACGCCTGGCGCATGCCGTAAATCGCAGCGGCAGGCAGCATGCGCGGCAGGCTGATGCGCTTGACGCCGATTTCCTTCAGGCGCGGCAGCGGAATCAGCGGGGTTGTGGGACGGTTGCGGATGCCGAATCCCATGTTGATGCTGACCGGAATGCCGGCGGCGTCCACCAGGCGCTTGATGTCGTCCTCGGTGCGCACGGCGTCGGGGAACAGCATGTCGGCGCCCGCCTTGGCATAGGCGCGGGCGCGCTTGACCGCGCCTTCGATGCCTTCGATCGCGAGGGAGTCGGTGCGGGCGATGATGACGAAGTCATCGTCGCGTCGCGCCAGGCAGGCGGCTTCGATCTTCTTGACCATTTCCGCTTCGCTCACCACGTCCTTGCCGGGCATGTGGCCGCAGCGCTTGGGGCTGACCTGGTCTTCGAGGTTGATGCCGGCGACGCCGGCTTCCTCGAACATCTGTACCGTGTGGTAGACGTTCACCGGGTTGCCGTAGCCGGTGTCGGCGTCAGCCGTGAGGGGAATGGAGACGGAGCGCGCCAGATGGCGGCAGTGGGTGACGTTTTCCGACAGGCCCATCACGCCGATGTCCGCGATGCCCAGCAGGGCGTTCGACACTGCCGCACCGCTGGTGCAGGCGGTCTTGAAGCCCGCGGCCTCGACCAGGCGGATGCTGTATCCATCGTACACGCCAGGGGAGACGATGAAAGGTTCGTTCTTCAGCAATTGCCGGAACTGGTGGCGCGGGTTGTTCATGTCGTACTGCTCCAGAGAGTGTCAGGCAGCGGAGACGGGGTGCCCGGCGATGCCGGACGCCCCTTCCGCCAGATGTTCAAAAAGGTGTTGCGCCGCGCGTTCGATGTGCGAGCGCATGAGCGATTCCGCCAGCTCGGCGTCGCGCGCGCGGATCGCGCGCAGGATCTGCCAGTGTTCGGCGTAGGCGTCGTCCTTGCGCTCCAGCACGGTGCCGGAGTGCCGGCGGTAGACGCGCAGCAGGTGATAGAGGTCGCCGCAAAGGGCGTTGATGATGCGGTTGTTGCCGCTGGCCCGCACGATGCGCTCATGGAAGTCGAAGACCCGCGGCGCTGGGGCGCCGCCATTGGCCGCTTCCAGGCGCCGCTGGCGGTCCTGTTCAAGCTCGGCCAGCAGTTGCGTGATTTCCTCGTCGCTCATGCGGCGAGTGGCCAGATTGCAGGCCACGCCTTCCAGTGCCATGCGCATCTGGAACAGTTCCAGCGCGGATTCCGCCGACAACGTCACCACGCGCGCCTTGATGTAGGGCTCGCGCGTGATCAGCTGGATCCCTTGCAGGCGGCGCACGGCCTCACGCACCGGGCCGCGGCTAACGCCGAATTCCTGCGCCAGCGCGACTTCATTGATGACGCTGCCCGGGGCCAACCGGCCTTGGTAGATCGCGTCCAGCACCTGGTCGAACACCACGTCGGCCAGCGGGCCGGAGGCGTCTTCCTTGATGGCGATGGAGGTCGTGGCGGTGTTCATAGTGTTGACAGCCTATCAAAGGAATTTAAAAAGTGTCAACTCTTTTGGGGTTGACAGGATCGTGGTGGCGATACCGGATTACAGGCGTCGCCATTGATGTTTCGCCCATTTTACAGAGACTTTTCGGGGTTATCCCTAGCTCTATGGGGGTGGTTCTTGTATCTACACTTTCGATGAGGCTATGCCAAACTGTATTTGACGCACCCATTGTCGATTCAGAGACGGCCTATAGTGTTGACACTATTATTTCGTAAGCCGTAAGATGGGCTTAGTTGAGATTTTCCCGATTACCGCTGCCATGATCCAGTCTTTCCCCTGTTGCGGCAGGACGCTGCGCTACGCGCACCTGTCCGCCGCCGCCCGAGCCGCGGGGCGCGACATCCACGCATATCCCTATGTCATCCGCGTGCTGCTTGAGAACCTGCTGCGCCATCGCGCATGGGGCGCCGCCGTGTCCGAGGATGAGATCGGCAGGCTCTGGGATTGGCGCGCGCATGCCGGCGCCGACTTGCCGCTGCATGTCGCGCGGGTGATCCTTCCGGACTCCAGCGGCCTGCCGGTATTGCAGGACCTGGCGGCGCTGCGCGACGCGGTGGCCCAGGCGGGCGGGGACGCGGCGCGGGTGGACACCCGGATTCCGGTGGACCTGATCGTGGACCATTCCCTGCAGGTCGACCATTGGGGCGACGAAGGCGCGGTGCAGCGCAACCTGCGCCGCGAGTTCGAGCGCAACGACGAACGCTACCGGTTCCTGAAATGGGCGCAGCAGGCTTATAAGGGTCTGCGGGTCATCACGCCGGGCATCGGCATCATCCATCAGGTCAACCTGGAGTACCTGGCGCCGGTGGTCATACGCCAGTCACGGCCGGACGGCGACTGGGCCTATCCCGATTTCGTCATCGGTGGCGACTCGCACACGCCGATGGTCAACGCCCTGGGCGTGCTGGGGTGGGGCGTGGGCGGCATCGACGCCGAGGCGGCCCTGCTGGGCCATGCCTACACGTTCCCGATCCCGGAGGTCGTGGGGGTGCGGCTGCGCGGCGCCATCGAGGCGCCCGCGCTCACCACCGACGCCGCCCTGCTGATCACGCAGCAATTGCGCGCGGCGGGCGTGGTGGGCTGCATGGTCGAATTCTTCGGCCCTGCGGCGCAGGCGCTAGGCGTGCCGGAACGCGCCACCATCGCCAACATGGCGCCCGAGTACGGCGCCACTTGCGGCTTTTTCCCGATAGACACCCGCACGCTGGACTATGCCCGCATGACGGGGCGCAGCGACGAGCAACTGGCGCTGATCGAAGCCTATGCCCGCGCCAACAGCCTGTGGCGCGATGCCGGCGACGCGGCGCCCGCTTATAGCCGGGTGATAGAGATCGACCTGTCGGCGGCGCGTCCCAGCGTGGCGGGTCCGCGACGGCCGCAAGACCGCATGGACGTGGGCGAGGTCGGGGCGGATTTCCGCCGCCGCCTGGGTCAGTCCCTGACGGAAGGCGGGTTCGGCGTGGACGCCGCCGCGCTGGCCGCGCATCCGCCCAGCCGCGCTTCCTTGGGCCATGGCTCCGTGGCGCTGGCGGCCATCACCTCTTGCACCAATACGTCCAATCCTGGCGTGATGCTGGCCGCGGGCCTGGTCGCGAAAAAGGCGCTGGCGTTGGGGCTGACGCCGCCCGCCTGGGTCAAGCGTTCGCTGGCGCCGGGATCGCGCGCCGTCACGCGCTATTTGGAATCCGCCGGCCTCCTGCAGGCCTTGCAGGCGCAGGGATTTCACGTGATCGGCTATGGCTGCACGACTTGCGGCGGCAAGTCCGGCCCCCTGGACGCCGCGGCGGCAGACGCCATCGCCGAGGGCGGCCTGGTGGCCGCGGCGGTGCTGTCCGGCAACCGCAATTTCGAAGGCCGCATTCACAAGCTGCTGCGCGCCAACTACATCGGCTCTCCGGCCATGGTGGTGCTGTATGCGCTGGCCGGCAGGATAGACCTGGACTTCGAACGCGAACCGCTGGGGCTGGGCTCCGATGGCGCGCCGATCTATCTGCGCGACGTCTGGCCCAGCCAGGAAGAGATAGCGGCCCTGTTGCCGCTGGCCGCGGATCCTGCCTTGTTCGCCGAGGTCTATGACCCGGCGAGCCTGGACAGCGCGATCTGGCGCGACCTGCCGGCGCCCTCGGGGCTGCGCTTTCCCTGGGACCCGGAATCGCAATACCTGGTCGAGCCGCCATTCTTCAAGACCGAGCCCGGCCGCGATGCCCTGGCAGACCTGGAAGCCAGCCTGAAGCACGGCCGCGTGCTGGCGGCGTTCGGCGATTCGCTGACGACCGACCACATCTCGCCCAGCGGCGAGATCCCGGCGGATACGCCGGCTGGCGCGTACCTGATCGGCAAGGGCGTGGCGCCGCGCGACTTCAATACCTATGTGGCGCGCCGCTGCAATCACCATGTGATGACCCGCGCCACCTTTGCCAACATCCGCATCAAGAATGCGCTGGTGCCGGATGTGGAGGGCGGGGTGACCCGCCATTTTCCCAGCGGGCAGCGCATGGCGGTGGTCGACGCGGCCGAAGCCTACCGCGCCGAGGGTGTGGCCAGCGTGGTCCTGGGCGGCAAGGACTACGGCATGGGCAGCAGCCGCGACTGGGCCGCCAAGGGTTCGGCGCTGCTGGGCGTGCGCGCCGTGATCGCGGAATCGTTTGAACGCATCCACCGGGCGAATCTGGTGGGCATGGGCGTGTTGCCGCTGGCTTTCGCCCCGGGCGAGGGCTGGCGCCAGTTGGGCCTGACGGGGGCGGAAACCCTGCGTTTCAACAACGTGGCTGACGGTGTGCGCAAGGGCGAGCCCATCACCGTCGTCGCCGAAGACGGCGAGCGCCGCATCGTCTTCCAGGCCTACGCCCAGGTGCTCACTCGCGCCGAACGCAAACTCATGGCAGAGGGCGGCATTCCTGCCAGCGTCCTCAACGGCTTTTTGAACGACACGCAGGCCGCTGACGCGGCCCCTCGCTGAAAACACGCATCTATCGGGAAAACCACATCATGCTGGATCTGCTGCTTACCAATGCCAGACTGTACTTGCCCCAGCAGGGGCTGACCGAAGGCGTACTCGGCGTCATCGACGGTCGCATTGCCATCATCGCCGAGCCAGGCGCGCAATTCGAGGCCCGCGAGACCATAGATTGCCAAGGGCTTTGGGTATTGCCGGGTCTGATCGATCCGCACGTGCATTTCGGATTCGGCTCGCCCGAGACCGACTTCGAAACCGAGTCGCGCTTCGCTGCCCTCGGCGGCACGACCTCCGTGCTGTCGTTTCATCGCTCGGCGGATATCCGCGAATCCTTCGACAAGGTGCGCGACCGCGCGCTGTCGCAGAGCTGCGTCGATTTCGGCTTCCATTTCGGCATCACCAGCAATCTGCACGTGGAGACGCTGGAGGAAATTTCGCGTCGCTTCAACGTGAATTCCTACAAGCTCTACATGATGTACAAGGGCGCAGCAGGGCTGTCCAAGGGCTTTACCGATATCGACGACGGCCTGCTGTATTCGGCGTTGCGCGCTACCGCCGCGATCCCGGGCGCGATCATGGGCGTGCATTGTGAAAACGTGGAAGTGATTCCCGTCCTGCGGGATCCGCTGCGCGCCGCTGGCCGCGACGACCTGAAGGCCTGGAATGAACAGAGCCCGGACTTCCTGGAAGCGGAGAACGTGCACCGCGTCTGCTACTTCGCATCCAAGACCGGAGCCGCGGTCAACATCGTGCACCTTAGCAGCCGCGAGGCGCTGGACGAGGCGCGGCGCCACCGGCGCACGCCGGACGCGCCGCCGATCTATGTCGAGACCTGCCCGCACTACCTGTTCCTGAACGACGAATCGCCCGCCGGGACTTATGCCAAGGTCAATCCGCCGGTGCGTGGCCAGGCCGACGTGGAGGCCATGTGGGAGGGCGTGCTGGATGGTTCCATTACCACCATCGGCACCGACCACGTGCCGCGCAAGCGTGCCACCAAGGACACCGACATCTGGGCAGCCAGCAACGGCTTTCCCGGCACCGGCTTGATGTTGCCGATCCTGCTGCACGAAGGCTATCACCGCCGCGGCGTGCCGCTGGAAACGTTGATGAAAGTCAGCGCGGAGAACTCTGCCCGCATCTACCGCATGCCTGCCAAGGGCAGCATCGAGATCGGCAAGGATGCCGACCTGGTGTTGGTGGATCCGGATCTGGAGCGCACCGTCGATCCCTCCACGCTCGAATCCAATTCCGACTACTCCCCTTACGAGGGCATGACCCTGAAGGGTTGGCCCGTGCGCACCCTGGTGCGCGGGCGCACCGTGGCGCTGGACGGCCGCATTACCGATGCCGCGCGCAGCAATCCCGGCGGCCGCTGTCTCAAGCGTCTTTGAACTGAACCTACTCCACTTCTGGCAGGCACTACCATGAGCGAAACCAAGCGAATCTGGGACGACTTTCTGACTGAGCGCGACAAGCAGGTGCTGGCGCAGGCCGGCTACGGCAAGCGTGGCGGCTTCGGCAAGCGTCCGGCCCTGTTCATCATCGACGTGCAGTACAACTTCTGCGGCGATACGCCCCAGGACATCCTGGAAGGCCTGAAGCAGTACCGCACCCATTGCGGCCGGGAGGCCTGGGACGCGGTGGCGCATATCGTGCCGCTGCTGGAGCTGGCGCGCGACAAGAACATACCGGTCTTCTATACCGAAAGCGGCCGCCGCGCCGACCTTCTGGACAGCGGCGTGCAAGTGGGCAAGAACCATCGCGGCGGCGAGAAGACCGTGCTGGCCAACACCCATGCCACGCAGACCGTGGAGCCGTTGGCCCCGCGGCCGCAGGACATCCGCATCACCAAGCAGAAGCCGTCCTGCTTCTTCGGCACCATCTTCATGAGCCACCTGAACTTCCTGGACGTGGACACGCTGATCCTGGTGGGCTGCACGTCTTCGGGATGCCTGCGCGCCACCACGGTGGACGCCTATTCGTACAACTTCAAGGTCATCATTCCCGAAGAGGCTGCGTTCGACCGCTTCCAGGCCAGCCATGCGATGAGCCTGTTCGACCTGAACTGCAAGTACGCCGATGTGATCCCGTCGCGCGAAGTGCAGGATTACCTGCGCAACCTGCCCGCGCCGGCCGCGGCGGAACAGGCCTGAGCCGCCCATGTCCGCGACCGCCGCCGGACCGTTGCCGGTCTACCTGCTGACGGGTTTCCTGGGCAGCGGCAAGACCACGCTGCTGTCACGGTTGGTGCGCAGCCCGCGCTTTGCCGATACGGCGGTGGTGATCAACGAGTTCGGCGAGATCGGCCTGGACCACATGCTGGTGGGCAAGGCCGATGACACCGACGTGGTGCTGCTGGATTCCGGCTGCCTGTGCTGCGCAGCCACCAGTTCGCTGCAGGACACGCTGGAGTCGCTCTATTACCGGCGCCAGCGCGGCGAGATTCCCGCGTTCACGCGCGTGGTGGTGGAGACTTCGGGGCTGGCGGATCCTTGTCCGGTCATCAATACGCTGGCGGCGGATCCGCTCATCGCCCGCCACTACCGCTTCGGCGGCGTGGTGGCGACGGCGGACGCGCTGCATGGCCTGTCGACGCTGGACGCCTACCGCGAAGCCAGTACCCAGATCGCCATCGCCGACCGCATCGCGCTGACCAAGGCCGATCTGGCCGATGAGGCTGCGATAGACACGATGCGCGCTGCGCTGCGCGGCTATAACGCCAGTGCGCCCATCCGCGCGGTGTCGCCGGACACCGTGGACGAAGACGCGCCGGCCTTGTTCGACGGCCTGCGCGCCGAGCATCTGGACGTGGCGGCGCTGACGGCGGTGCCGGCCTCGGGGCCGCTGGCGCATGTGCTGCGCTACGGCATCGTGTCCCACTCCTTTACGCAGAGCCGGCCGGTGGGCTGGGAGGACTATGCGCGCTGGACCCGGCACATGCAGCGCCAGGTCGGAGACCGGCTGTTGCGCGCGAAAGGGCTCTTGCGCTGGACGGACGGGACGCTGCGCGCCGTCCATGGCGTGCGGCATGTCTTTTCTGTGCCCGAGCCTGTCGAGGGAGTGGAAGGCTCGCAGCGGGCGGGCGCCATGGTCCTCATCGTGCAGGATATGTCGGCGGAAGAAGTGGACGAGGCGATTCGGCCGCTGGGATTGTGATGCCGCGCCGCTGGCGCGCTGGCGTTCAGCGGCGCGCGCCGTTGCCCAGGTGCAACGCCACCACTTCCGTATCCGCGCCGGCCAGTCCCGGATACCGTGTCCTGACCAAAGGATCGTGCCCCGGCACGATGTGGTCGGGCGATTCCGCGAACTTCAGCAGGATCTCGTAGCCCGCCAGCATGTCAGCGACGTTGTCGACGATGGGAAACGGTGCGTCCCGGCCCATGTTGTCGTAGTAGTGGCTGGCGTCCGACGCCAACACCATCCAGCCGCGCGCGGTGTGCACGCGCACCGCCTGCAGTCCGCGTGTATGGCCGCCGATGTGCAGCAGTTGCAGGCCCGGTGCGATTTCGTCGTGGCCATGGTAGAACGCCACGCGTTTGTCGTACACGCCCCGTACCACGTCGACCACGTCTTCCACTGCATAGGCGTGGCGCAGCATGTCGAAGCGCATGTTGCAGCCGCAGGCATAGTGCAGCTCGCTTTCCTGCAGATGCAGGCGGGCCTGCGGCAGCTTGCGGATGTTGCCTGCGTGGTCGTAATGCAGATGTGTGACGATGACATCGCGGATGTCCGCGGGCGCGATACCCAGCTTTTCCAATGCTTCAATCGGGCAGCGCAAGAACTCGCGGCCGCGGGCCCGGGCTGCGGCCTCGTTGAAGCCCGTATCCACCAGGTAGACGCGCTGGCCGTCGCGGATGACCCAGACGAAGTAATCCATCGGCATCGGGCCGTCGTGCGGATCCGGGGGCGTGATGAAGTTCTGGCTACGCTGCCGCGCTACCGTGGCGTAGCGCAGGGCGTAGACCTCGTAGTGGGGCAGTGTCATGCGATGGCTCCGGTTGCGCGCAGGACGGGCGGGATGAACTCGCTACCCTGCAGTGCTGGCGCCCCGCTTTTTGGTTGCTGGACGCTCGTCTTCACCTTGGGAAGTCTCCTGTTGCTGGCGCTTGAGCACCTCGAGCGCAGTGCGTTCCGCGTTTGCGATATGGCTTTGCGCGGCGTTCTGTGCGCTTTGCGGATCCCGGGCCCGGATGTGCTCGAAGATCAGATCGATCTCGGCCATGCTTTCCGGCAGGCGGTCGGCGCGTGCAAACGAGGTGGCGCGCAGCAGATTGATGCGCGACAGCAGGCCGGGCAGCATGTCCTTGACCAGATCGTTGTCGCAGCCGCTCAGTAGTACGTCGTAGAACTCGCGCTTGGCCGCCAGCAGGGCGGCCTTATTGCTGCCCTTGGCCTGGCGGTGCAGGGCGTCGACGGCCTTGCCCAGACGCTCGATGTCGGCGTCGCTTGCCAGCCGGGCGAACTCGTGCGCTGCATAGCCTTCGAGCAGTCCGCGCAGGGCATAGAGGTCACGGGCGGCCTTTTCGGTGATGCGCACCACGGTAGGGCCGCGGTGTGGCTCGATGGAGATCAGGCGTTCGGCTTCCAGGGTGCGCAGCGCCTCGCGCAGGGTGCTGCGGCTGATGCCCAATTGATCGCACAGCTCCTGTTCGCGCAGGCGCTCTCCGCCCTTGAGCCGGCCGTCCATGATGGATGCTCGCAGGAACTCCTCGACGCGTATGCGCAGAGTGCTGGGCTTTTCGAATACCGCGCCTGTCTGGCTGGCCATTGCTGTTTCTCGCTTATCCGGGCGGCGGGTTCGAGCGGCGGCGCAGGCTCATGGCCTCGTCGCGGCGGACCGCCGTGTCAATGTAAAGACGCAATATATCCCGTTGGCAGGTCGTGCTCGCGGGGCATGCCCTGCGGCAAATTATGAGGTGCACTTTTTTTTCAGTCAAGCAGATTGTCAGACAATCAGACTATTGACGATTGCGGGAAAATTGCCGGACAATCAGACAAAACAGTGGGCGTAGATCCCCTGTAAAGCCGTCACCCCATCACAAAGAGGAACTCATGGCAGACATCAAATCCGAAACCCAGGCCCTGTTCGACCAAGGCCTGAACCTGCGCCGCGAAGTGCTGGGCACGGAATACGTGGACGGCTCCATCGCCCGCGCCAACGAATTCATGATGGCCTTCCAGCACATCACCACCGAATGGTGCTGGGGCTATACCTGGGGCCGTCCCGGTCTGGAAAAGAAGACCCGCAGCATGCTCAACCTGGCCATGCTGACCGCGCTGAACCGCCCGGCCGAGATCAAGCTGCACGTCAAGGGCGCGCTGAACAACGGCGTGACGGTCGAGGAGATCAAGGAAATCCTGCTGCAGGCCACGGTCTACTGCGGCATCCCGGCGGGGCTGGACGCGTTCAAGGTCGCCAATCAGGTGCTGGAAGAAGAGGGCGCTTTCAAGGAGTCCAAGGCATGAACGCCCCGCAAGAGCGGGTGGGCCTGATCGGCATCGGCAGCATGGGTTGGCCCATGGCGGCCCGCCTGGTGCAGGCCGGCTTTGCGGTCACGGTGTTCGACGCCGTGCCGGGCCAGGCCGCCAAATTCGCCCAGGAAGTAGGCGGCCAGGCCGCAGCCACCTGCGCCGAATTGGCCGCGCAGTCCGACATCATCTTCACCATGCTGCCCACCAGCGCGATCGTCGAGCAGGTGCTGAACGGCGAACAGGGCGTGCTGGCGGGTTTGCACCAGGGTAGCGTGGTCGTGGACATGAGTTCCGGCGTGCCGGCGCATACCCAGCGCCTGGCGCAGGCCGTGGCCGCCGCTGGCGGCGTCATGGTCGACGCGCCGGTTTCCGGCGGCGTGCCGCGCGCCCGCACGGGCGAACTGGCCATCATGTACGGCGGACCCGCGGCGACGCTGGAGCGGGTGCGTCCGGCCCTGTCCAGCATGGGCACGACGATCACGCCCGTGGGTGAGGTGGGCAGCGCCCATGCCATGAAGGCGTTGAACAACCTGGTGTCGGCAGGCGGCTTCCTGATCGGCGTCGAGGCCATGCTGATCGGCCAGCAGTTCGGCCTGGATCCGAACGTTATCGTCGACGTACTCAACGCGTCGACCGGCATGAACAATTCCACCCAGAAGAAGTTCAAGCAGTTCGTGCTGTCGCGCCAGTTCAATTCGGGCTTCGGCCTGGACCTGATGGTCAAGGACCTGGGCATTGCGCTAGGCATCGCGACCGACACCGGCACGCCCACGCCGTTTGCCTCGCTGTGCCGCGAACTTTGGGCCTCGGCCGGCAAGACGCTGGGCAAGGGCCAGGACCACACCGCCGTCGCCCGCCTGTCCGAGCAACTGGCCGGCGTGGAGCTGGGCGCCAGGCAGCAAGACTGAAACCGTTGCGGCCGGGTTGGCGTCCGGCCGCGTCCTATCGCTCAGTGTTTACCCTGGCACTGTGCTTTACGGCAAATTTGTATGATGACATTATGACTTCACTCTTGGAAGGCAACGTCGTCATGCCCTTGGCATCCACATTACGCATGCTCGCCCCTTGTCCGGCCGGCGGGCGTCCATGACCGAAGAATCCCGCATCCGCGAAGAGATCTGCGCCGTCGGCGCCAGCCTCTACAACCGTGGCTATACCGTGGGCGCCGCCGGCAACATCAGCGCGCGCCTGGACGATGGCTGGCTGATCACGCCGACCGATGCCTGCCTGGGCAGGCTGGATCCCGTCCAACTGTCCAAGGTCGATGCGGCGGGCAGGCATGTTTCGGGCGGCAAGCCGTCCAAGACGCTGGAGCTGCATCGCGGCGTCTACCAAGCCAGTCCCGGCGCTCGCGGCATCGTGCATACGCATTCCACGCATCTGGTGGCGCTGACGCTCGCGGGCGTATGGCGGCCCGATGAAGTGCTGCCGCCGATCACGCCCTATCAGGTCATGAAGGTCGGCAGGATTCCGCTGATCCCCTATCGCCGTCCCGGCGACCCGCAGGCCGCAGCCGAGGTCGCGGCCGTGGCCGGCGAGGTGCGCGGGGCGCTATTCGAGCGCCTGGGGCCGGTGATGTGGGAGCGTTCCGTGGCGCATGCGGCTTACGCGCTGGAAGAACTGGAAGAAACCGCCCGCCTGTGGCTGATGAGCGATCCCCGGCCGGCGCCATTGAGCGCGGCGGCGATCGACGAACTGCGCGACGTGTTCGGCGCGCGCTATTGAATCAAGGAATCGCGATGCCGCGCCTGGCCGCCAATCTCAGCATGATGTACACCGAGCATCCCTTCCTGGACCGCTTTGCGGCGGCTGCGGGAGACGGGTTCGCGGGAGTGGAGTTCCTGTTTCCCTACGAGTATCCGGCAGCCGAACTCAAGGCGCGGCTGCAAGCGCAAGGGTTGACCCAGGCGCTGTTCAACGCGCCGCCCGGCGATTGGGCCGCGGGCGAGCGCGGCACAGCCTCGCTGCCAGGCCGTGAAAGCGAGTTTCGGCGCGGAGTCGACCAAGCCTTGGAATATGCCGCTGCGCTGGGCAACCGCAAGCTGCATCTGATGGCTGGGCTGATACAGCCCGGACAGGACCGCGCGGCGCATCGCGCGGTCTATCTGGAGAACCTTGCGTGGGCCGCGCGCGCTGCGGCATCCGCCGACGTGACGGTGGTGATCGAGCCGATCAACACGCGCGACATTCCGGGATTCTTTCTCAACCGCCAGGACGAGGCCCAAGCCGTCTGTGCCGAAGTCGGCGCAGACAATCTGAAAGTCCAGTTCGACATCTACCACTGCCAGATCGTGGAAGGCGATATCGCGGTCAAGCTCAAGCGCGACATGGCGGGCATCGGCCACATCCAGATCGCGGGCGTGCCCGACCGCCACGAGCCGGACCTGGGAGAGCTGAACTATCCATATCTGTTCGAACAGATCGATGCGTTGGGTTATGCCGGCTGGATCGGTTGCGAATACCGGCCCCGGGCCGGCACCTCCGCCGGGCTGGGCTGGGCCCGGCCCTATCTGACACACACGGGGCATACCGCGATATGAAGATACTCATCACCGGCGGCGCCGGATTCCTGGGGCAGCGCCTGGCCCGCAAGCTGCTGGAGCGCGGCACGCTGGCATTGGATGGCGGCAAGCCCGAAGCCATCACGCGGATCGACCTGCTGGATGTGGTGCAGGCGCAGGGGCCGGATGATCCGCGCATCCATGCGCAGCTTGGCGATATCGCCGACCCCGCGATGCTGCGGCAGGCCATTGACACGCAAACCCGCGCCATCTTCCATCTGGCCGCCATCGTCAGCGGGCAGGCTGAGGCGGACTTCGACCTGGGGATGCGCATCAACCTGGACGCGTCGCGCGCGCTGCTCGAAACCTGCCGCGCGCTGGGCCACAAGCCGCGGGTAATCTTCACCAGTTCGGTCGCGGTGTACGGCGGCGCGCTGCCCGACACCGTGCGCGACGATACCGCGCTCAATCCCCAATCGTCCTACGGCACGCAGAAGGCCATTGCCGAACTGCTGCTGGCGGACTACACGCGGCGCGGCTACGTGGACGGGCGCGTGCTGCGCCTGCCCACCATCAGCGTGCGTCCGGGGCGGCCCAATGCGGCGGCGTCGTCGTTTGCCAGCGGCATCATCCGCGAACCATTGAACGGCTTGGAGGCCGCCTGCCCGGTCAGCGCCGATACGCGCCTGTGGCTGCTGTCGCCGCGCGGCGCGATACAGGCCCTGATCGCCGGCTGCGAGCTCGAGACGGCCGCCGTCGCGGACCATGCTCCGATCAATTTGCCTGGCGTGTCGGTCACGGCAAGCGAAATGGTGCAAGCGCTGCGAGAGGTCGCGGGCGAGGAGGTCGCCGGCCGTGTCGGCTGGGAGCCTGACGAGCGCGTCGAGCGCATCGTGGGCAGCTGGCCTGGACGCTGGGACACCGCTCGGGCCGAGCGCCTGGGCCTGCGCGGCGACGCCGACTTCGCGGACATCATCCGCGCCTACATGGCCGACGACCTGCCGCGCTGAGCGCCGGCAGCTCTCCATTCCTACCGTAGCCGGGCCGACAACGATATGAGCAATCCTCAAACCCCATCCCGCCGAGTCGGCGTCATCGGCCTGGGCGCCATGGGCGCGGGCATCGCGCAAAGCCTGCGCCGGGCGGGCCACGACGTGCACGTGTACGACATCCGCAAGGAAGCTTGCGCGGCATTCGCGGTGCAGGGCGGCGTGGCCTGCGCCACCCTGGCCGACATGGCGGCCGCCTGCGACATCGTCATCAGCGTGGTCGTCAACGCCCAGCAGACCGAGGAGGTGCTATACGGGGAAGGCGGCCTTGCCGCCGCGCTGCGCCCGGGGGCGGTGTTCGTGATGTGTTCCACCGTGGATCCCAATTGGTCCATCGCGCTGGAGGCGCGGCTCGAAGCGCAGGGCATCCTGTACCTGGACGCGCCCATCTCGGGCGGCGCCGCGCGCGCGGCTTCGGGCGAGATGACGATGATGACCGCCGGGCGCGCGGCGGCCTATGACGCCTGCGGCGCGGTGCTGGAATCCATGGCCGGCAAGGTCTACCGCCTGGGCGACCGCGCCGGCGCGGGCAGCAAGGTCAAGATCATCAACCAGCTGCTGGCGGGCGTGCACATCGCAGCGGCGGCCGAGGCCATGGCGCTGGGACTGCGCGAAGGCGTGGACGCGGACGCCCTGTATGAAGTGATCACGCATAGCGCGGGCAATAGCTGGATGTTCGAGAACCGCATGGCCCATGTGCTGGCCGGCGACTACACGCCGCTCTCCGCGGTCGACATCTTCGTCAAGGACCTGGGGCTGGTGCTGGACACCGCCCGGCATACTCGCTTTCCCTTGCCGCTGGCCTCCACCGCGCATCAGATGTTCATGCAGGCCTCCAGCGCCGGCCACGGCCGCGAGGACGACAGCGCGGTGATCAAGATATTCCCGGGCATCGCCCTGCCGGAGGCCAAATGAGCATCAAACTGGGCTGCATCGCCGATGACTTCACCGGCGCCACCGATCTGGCCAACAACCTTGTGCGCGCCGGCATGCGCACCGTGCAGACCATAGGCATACCGGGCGAACCCCTGCGCGGCGCGGCGGATGCGGTGGTGGTGGCGCTCAAGACCCGCACGCTGCCCGCGGCCGAGGCGGTGGCGCAGTCGTTGGCGGCGCTGGAGTGGCTGCTGGCGCAGGGCTCGGAACAGATCTACTTCAAGTATTGCTCCACTTTCGACAGCACGCCCGAGGGCAACATCGGGCCGGTCGCCGATGCGCTGATGACGCGGCTGGACACGGATTTCACCATCGCCACGCCGGCCTTTCCGGACAACAAGCGCACGGTGTTCAAAGGCTATCTGTTCGCAGGGGATGTGCTGCTGAACGAATCGGGCATGCAGCACCATCCGCTGACGCCCATGACCGACCCGAATCTGGTGCGCGTTCTGTCCGCGCAGACTTCCCGCCGAGTCGGGTTGATCGACTACAGCGTCGTGGCGCGCGGTAGCGAGGCCATCCGCGCCCGCATTCAAGAGTTGCAGGCGCAGGGTGTGGGGATCGCCATCGTGGACGCCGTGTCCAATGACGACCTGCTGGCCTTGGGCCCCGCGCTTGCCGGCATGCCGCTGGTGACGGCGGGGTCGGGCGTGGCGATCGGACTGCCCGGCAACTGGGGGCTGGCGGCGGCGTCCGCGGACGCCCGGCAACCGCGCCAGCGCGGCTTGCAGGCGGTGGTGGCGGGCAGTTGCTCGGCGGCAACCAATGGCCAGGTGGCTGCATTCATTGAAAGCGGCCGGCCGGCGTTGGCGCTGGATCCGCGGCGGCTGGCTGCGGGTCACGACGTCGTGGGCGAGGCGCTGGCTTGGGCCGATGCGCGCATGCACGATGGCCCCGTGCTGATCTACTCCACCGCGCAGCCCGCGCAGGTGAGGCAGGCGCAGAGCGAACTTGGCGCGGCGCGCGCGGGCGCCATGATCGAGGACGCCATCGCGCGCATCGCGGCGGGTCTGGTCGAACGCGGCGTGCGGCAACTGATCGTGGCGGGCGGCGAGACCTCGGGGGCGGTGGTGCAGGCGTTGGGACTGCAGCAGATCGCCATCGGTGAGCAGATCGATCCCGGCGTTCCCTGGTGCTCCGGTCATGCGCCCGCGGCACAAGGCGACATCAGCATCGCGCTGAAATCAGGCAACTTCGGCACGCGGGATTTCTTCATCAAGGCATTCGGCTAGGCGCCGGCCGCAGCGCATGCGCCGCGGCGCTCCCGTCTAGCGGTGCGCCTGGCTCAACCGCTTGGCCGCATTCACCATATGGATGCGCGCGGCCTCGCGCGCGCCGTCCACGTCCCTGCCGCGTATGGCTTCGACGATGGCGATGTGTTCCTGCAGTACGTCGCGCATCAGGCTGGCGTGGCGCGCCTCGTTGGCGCGCGTGACGCGCGTGGCCGCTTCCAGGAACTGGCTGACGAAGGCCAGGGTTGTCAGGAAATAGGGGTTGCCGGTGGCGCGGGCGATGCTGCGATGGAAGGCGACGTCTTCCTGCACGCCGTCGCCGCCGTTTTCCACAGCCTGCGAAATGGCGGCCAGCGCGGCGTCGATCTCCGCCATGTCCTGCTTTTTCCGCACTGCCGCGGCCTGCGCGGCGATCTCGGTTTCCAGCGCGCGGCGCAGATCCACGATATGCAGCACGGCGTCCAGCGAGGACAGATCGGCGGCGTCGATGCGCAGAGCGCGGTTGCCGGCGTGGCCGGTGACGTACACGCCGCTGCCTTGCCGCGCTTCGACGATGCCGTCCTGCCGCAGCCGCGAAACCGCTTCGCGGATGACCGTGCGGCTGACGCCGAACTGCTCCGCCAGCGCGCTTTCCGTAGGCAATTTTTCCCCGGGCGGCACGCGACCTCCGTCGATCTCGGCGAGCAGGCGCTTGGCGACGGTGTCGGTCAGCGTGGGAGGAGTCGGAAGTCGGGGGAACACCATCGCCCTATGATACGCGCGCCCGTGCCGGCCCGGCCATGAGCGGCAGCGGCACATTCACTGTGTCTGCAAGCTTGCGTCATTTTCGAAATGTTATATCATTCGTCAATTATTTGGTACGTTATAACATTTGAAAGAGGGCGATGATGAATGGCAAGAAACTGGGGTGGCAGAGGGAACGCGGCGGCAGGGTTGCCCTGCGGGCGGGCCGCGGGGGCGCGCTGAAACCCCTGGTCTGCGCGCTGATGCTGGCCGCGCCCGCCGCGCAGGCCGACGAAGCCGCGGAAGCCGCGGCGGAACGCTCGGCCGCCAGGACGCTGGCGCCGATCACGGTTTCCGCCAACCCGCTGGGGCTGGACCTGAACAGCACCACCTTGCCGGCCTCGGTGCTGGAAGGCGACGCGCTGATCGAGCAGCGCAACGGCACCCTGGGCGACACGCTGAAGAACCTGCCCGGCGTCAACAGCGACACCTTCGGCGGCGGCGCCAGCCGCCCCGTGATCCGCGGCCAGACCGCGCCGCGGGTAAAGGTGCTGTCCGACGGCTCCGAGGTGATGGACGCGTCCAGCATCTCTCCTGACCATGCGGTGACGGTGGAGCCGCTATTGGCTGAACGCATCGAAGTGCTGCGCGGTCCGGCAACGCTGCTGTATGGCGGCGGCGCGATCGGCGGCGTGGTCAATGTGGTGGACAAGAAGATCCCGACGGCGGTGCCGGAAAAAGGCATAGAAGCCGAGGCCGAGCTGCGCGGCGCCACGGGCACCAAGGAACGTGCGGGTGCGGTGGGTATCACCGCGGGCGAAGGACAGTTCGCGGTGCGCGTGGAAGGCCTGAAGCGCCGCACCAGCGACTATGACGTGCCGGATTGGCCGGGCGGCAAGCTGGAAGGTTCGTACAGCGAGTCGACGCAGGGCACGGTGGGCATGTCCTGGATCACGCCGCGCGGCTACGTCGGCCTGGCGTTCACGCATCTGGAAAGCAAGTACGGCCTGCCCGGACATAACCACGAATACGAAGGCTGCCACCCGCACGGTACTCATCTGCATTGCGGCGGCCATGATCATGACCACGACGAAGACGGCCACGATCACGACCATGAGCACGAACACGGCGGCGTGCCTTACGTGAAGCTGCGCAGCAACCGCCTCGATCTGCGCGCCGAGTACCAGGATCCGTTTGCGGGCTTCGAGAAAATCCGCGTGCGCGGCGGCCTGACCGACTACCAGCACGACGAAATCGAAGGCGGCGAGGTGGGCACTCGCTTCAAGAACAAGGGCTACGACCTGCGCGTGGAAATGCAGCACAAGCCCATCGCAGGCTGGCGCGGGGTGGTGGGCGTGCAGAATGCCTACAGCGATTTCCGCGCCGATGGCGAAGAGGCCTTCCTGCCGCGCAGCAAGACGCGCTCATACGGCGTGTTCGTGCTGGAGGAGTACCAGTTGAACGACTGGCGCTTCGAATTGGGTGCGCGTCAAGACTGGCAGCGCATCTCGCCCACGGGCGGCGCGCAACGCAGCAGCCTGTCGGGCACGTCCTTGTCGGCCGCAGCCATCTGGGACTTTGCGCCGCAGTATTCCGTGGCCTTGTCGCTATCGCGTTCGCAACGCCTTCCCACCGCGCAGGAACTGTATGCGGACGGCGTGCACCTGGCCACGAACACCTACGAACTGGGCAATCCGGACCTGGGCCGCGAGACCTCGCACAACATCGACCTGACCCTGCGCAAGCATTCGGGCGACACGACGTTCTCGGCCAGCGTGTTCCACAATCGCGTGAAGAACTACATCTATGCCAACACGCTGGACCGCTACGAAGACTTTCGTCTGATCGAGTACACCCAGCGCGACGCAGAGTTCACGGGCGTGGAGGGCGAACTGCGCCACCAGTTCACCCCGGTGTTTTCGGCTGCGGTATTCGGCGACTACGTGCGCGGCAAGCTGACGGGCGGCGATGGCAACCTGCCGCGCATCCCGGCAGCGCGCGCCGGCGTGCGCGCGGATATGAAGTGGCAGCAGTGGTCGGGCGGCGTCGAGTACGCGCGCGTGTTTGCGCAGAAGGACATCGCTGCCTACGAGGAGACCACGCCTGGCTACAACATGGTCAATGCGGTGGTGGCCTACCGCGGCCAATATGGCGCCACGGGCTATGAGGTCTACCTGCGCGGCACGAATCTGCTGAACAAGCTGGCGTACAACCACGCGTCCTTCATTTCGACGGTGGCGCCGCTGCCCGGGCGCAGCGTGCTGCTGGGCGTGCGCATGACGTATTGATTTTTCCAGCCATTGGCGGATGCCTCCAAGGCGGAATGGGCATGTCCCCGTTCCGCCATTTTTTTCGTTCTACGGGTAGACCCCGATGGCAGGCATGTTGACGGCCTTCGAAGCCGTTCCTAGAATTTGATTTGTGATCACATATCAAAAATAGCAAACAAGGGACGCAGCATGGCCCAGCACGAACTGTTCGATCTCGAAGGCAGGATTGTCTTGATCACCGGCGCGGCAGGCGGTATCGGCGCCGCGCTCAGCCGGGCGTATGCCCAGGCGGGCGCGACGCTGGTGCTGACCGACCTGGCGGGGGAAAAGCTCGACGCGCTGGCGTCCGAGTTGCGCGGATCCGGCGCCAAGACCGGAAGCTACGCGCTGCAGGTGGAGGATCGCGCCGCGTGCGCCGCGGTGGTGGACGAGGCGGTGGCCGCCTTCGGCGGGGTGGACGTGCTGGTGAACTGCGCCGGCGTCAATACCCGCATGCGTCCGGAGCAGTACGCCGAAGACGTCTGGGACCGCATTATCGACATCAATCTGAAGGGCAGCTTCAACATGTGCCAGGCCGTGCACGCATCCATGCAGGCGCGCCGCAAGGGCAAGATCATCAACATCGGCTCCATCCTGGCACTGGCGTCCAACGCCATGACCGCGGCCTATTCGGCCAGCAAGGGAGGGGTGCTGCAGCTGACCCGTTCGCTGGCCTGCGCCTGGGCGGCCGATGGCATCACCGTCAACGTGATCCAGCCCGGCTGGATCGACACGGCGCTGTCGCGCCAGGCGCGGGTAGACATTCCTGGCCACGCGGAACGCGTCGTGGCGACCACGCCCATGGGCCGCTGGGGCGAACCGGAAGACATGGTCGGACCCGCCCTGTTCCTGGCCAGCGCCGCGTCCGACTTCATGACGGGCGCCAGTGTGGTGGTGGACGGCGGCGTGACCGCGCATATCTGAACGCCGCGCGGCGGCCGCAAAGCACAACGAGGGGACGGCATGCAACTCGAAGAAATCCGGCAGAAGACGCCGGTGCACGAACTGGTGGTGGAAGAGAGCGACTGGGCGCAGCTGACACGCGCCGAGGCCCTGCGCCTGACGACGCTGTTCCTGGCCGCGCGCCGCTTCGAGGAAAAAATCCTGCAGCTGGACAAGCTGAACCTGGTGCACGGGCCGGCGCATTCCAGCATCGGCCAGGAAGGCGCCGCGGCCGGTTGTATCGCCGCATTGCCCGTCGACACGCTGATGAATGGCACGCACCGCGCGCATCACCAGTGCATTGCAAAGGCCATCAACGCGCTCTACGACGGCGACCTGGACCCCTCCGCGGCCGGCCTGACGCTGCGCATGCGCCAGGAAATCCAGGGAATGATGCACGAGATCCTGGGTTTGAAGGACGGCTGGACCGGCGGCCGTGGCGGTTCCATGCACCTGCGCCGCGCGGAGCTCGGCATCATGGGCACGAATGCCATCGTCGCGGGCGGCATTCCCATCGCTTGCGGCCACGCCTACGCGGAAAAGCAGCGTGGCTCGGGCAAGACCATGGTCACGTTTTTCGGCGATGGCGCGGTGCACCAGGGCGCCACCCACGAAGCCATGAACCTGGCGGCGCTGTACGGCCTGCCCATGATCTTCTTCCTGGAGAACAACAAGTACGCCGTCTCCATGAGCGTGGAGCAATCCACTTTCGAGACGGAATTGCTGACCCGGCCGCAGGGCCACGGCATCGCCGGAGTCAAGGTGGACGGCATGAACCCGTTCGCCACTTGGCTGGCCACGCGCTGGGCGCAAGACCATATCGTCCGCACCGGGCGCCCGGCCTTCGTCCTGGCAGAGGTGTACCGTTACTACCACCAGAGTTCGTCGATTCCGGGCAGCGCCTTCGGCTACCGCACGCGCGAAGAGGAAAACGCGTGGAAGGCACGCGATCCCTGGCTGTTCCTGCAACAGGAACTGAAGGCGCGCGGCATTCTGCGCGAGGAAGAGTTGGCGGCCGTCGACGCCGCGGTGACGGACGCGGTGGAAACGGCCGCCGCCTCCTGCATCGAAGGCGCAGGCTCGTCGGCCCGCATACGCGCCGGCCTTTGGCCGGCGGCGGCCAGCGTGGACGAACACCTCAATAGCGACATGTCGGAGTTCGATGGCGTGCGCTACGCCGAGGCGGAGGACTATGCCGCCGAAGAGATGGAACCCCTGTCCTACATCGAGGCGATCTCGCGGGCCATGGGCGCGCGCATGGCCGAAGACGAAACAATCCACGTGTTCGGCGAGGACGTGGCCAACATGGGCGGGGGCACCGTGGGCGCCACCCGCGGACTGACGGAGACATACGCCGGCCGGCTGGTGAATACTCCGATCACTGAGAACGGATTCTGCGGCCTGGCCACCGGCGCAGCGCTGTCGGGCCTGAAGCCCGTGGTCGAGCTGATGTATAGCGACTTCTTCCTGGTGGCGGGCGACCAGCTGCTGAACCAGGCTGGCAAGATCCGTCATTTGTTCAATGGCACGGCCGAAGTGCCGTTGGTGCTGCGCGCGCGCATCCCCGGGCCGGAAGGCTATGGCTCGCAGCATTCCATGGACCCGGCAGGCGTGTTCGCGCTGTTTCCCGGGTGGCGCATCGTGGCGCCGTCCAATGCTTTCGAATACGTGGGCCTGATGAACTCGGCGCTGCGCTGCAAAGACCCGGTGCTGGTCATCGAGCCGCAGCAGCTGCACAAGCGCAAGACGTTGGTGCCCAAGGACCTGGACTACTACATCCCCATCGGCCGCGCCAAGCGCGTACGCGAGGGGGACCAGATCACACTGCTGACGACCCTGACCATGGTGGATGAATGCTGCCGCATGGTGGAAGAGGCGGGCATACGCGCCGACGTCATCGACCTGCGCACCTTGTCGCAGCGGGACATTGATTACGAAACCATCGGCCGGTCCGTCATGAAGACGGGCCGCGTCGCCATCGTCGAACAGACCACGCGCGGCGCCAGCCTGGGTGCGCTGATCGCCGACGAGCTCCAGCGGCGCTACTTCGACTACCTGGACCAGCCGGTCAAGCGCGTCACCGGCCGCTGGGCGCCTCCCGTGGTGTCGCAGGCGCTGGAGCGCGCGGCGCTGGCGGGAGAGGACGACATCCGTGCCCTGATTCGTGAAATGCAGGCCGACAGTGCGCTCTCGGTCGGCCAACAGGAGCAAGCTCATGCCGCGCGCGCTTGAGGGCAAGACTGTGTTGATCACCGGCGCGGCCGGCGGCATCGGCCGCGCGACCGCCGAAGTCTGCGGCGAGCAGGGCGCATCGCTGGTGCTGGCCGATCGCGAACCACCGCAGGAACTGGTTGCGCAGTTGCAAGCCAAGGGCGTGCCGGCGCGCGCCATCGCCTTCGACGTGACGGACCGGGCCGCCGCCGAGGCGGCCGTGGCCGACATCGGGCGCCTGGACGCGCTGGTGGCCAATGCGGGCTATTGCCCCTGGGACGACTGGCACGAGGCGGGCTGGGACGAGGTCTTCCACCATGTCATCGACGTCAATCTGCTGGGGCTGATGCACCTGACGCGCGCCGTGCTGGCGAAGATGAGCGCGCAGGGCGCCGGCCGCATGGTGCTGGTGTCTTCCGTCGCCGCGCGCATGGGAGGGCTGGCCGCCAGTCCACACTACGTTGCGGCCAAGGGCGGCACGCAGGCTTTCGTCAAATGGCTGGCCCGCAAGGCGGCCGATTCCGGCGTCACCGTCAATAGCGTCGCGCCAGGCGCGACCGAGACGGGAATGACCCGTGGGCAGACCTTCGATGCGAATAGAATTCCGCTGCGGCGCATTGCCCGGCCTCGCGAAATCGCCTTGCCCATCGCCTTTCTCTGTTCCGATGGCGCGAGCTACATCTGCGGCGCCACCCTGGACGTGAACGGTGGCGTCTACATGAATTGAGACGACATGGACAACAGCACACTGGAAGGCCTGCTCGAAAAGCAGGAACGCGTCACCGTCGCGGATCAGATCTATCAACGGACCCGTGAACTCCTGATGAGCGGCGCCGTGCCGCCGGGAGAGAAAGTCACCTTGCGCGGGCTGGCCTCGGTGCTTAACACCAGTCCCATGCCGGTACGCGAAGCGGTCAACAAACTTGTCGCCGAAGGGGCGTTGGAAATGTTGCCCAGCCGTGGCCTGCGCGTGCCCAAGCCCGGCCTGACCAAGTTCCGCGAGATCGTGCGCATCCGCTGCTGCATGGAAGGCTTCGCGGCGGCCGAGGCGGCCCAGATCATGACGGATGCGACCGTGGCGCGCATACAGCGCTACGCCGACGAGTTCGACAAACTTGGGCATCAACGCAAGATCGATACCTTGAAGACCATCGAGGCCAACCGCAATCTGCATTTCACGCTGTATGAGGCGGCCGGAATGCCTCTGTTGGTCACGATGATAGAGAACATCTGGCTGCAGATCGCGCCGCTGTTTTCACTCAGCATGGGCAGCAAGGACCGCAAGTCCGAAAGCTGGGAATCCTTCAGCCACCACGCCGCCTTGTTGGACGCCTTGAAGCGCCGCGACGGCGAAGCTGCGCGCGCGGCCATCGTGGCGGACATATCGGACGCAGCCCTGTACATCGAGAAGACAGGCAATCTGGCCAACACATAGAGCGAGTAAGACATGGATATCGAGGTCGTGATGCCCGCCATAGGCGCGGGCACGACGCAGGGCAAGATACTGCAGTGGCTGAAGCAGTCCGGCGACACGGTCAAGGTGGGCGATATCCTGGCCGAGATCGAGACCGACAAGGCCGTCATAGAACTGGAAGCCCTGGACGATGGGGTGCTGGACCGCATCCATGTGCCCGCGGGCGATGCCGAGGTACCGGTAGGCGGCGTCATCGCGACGCTGCTGCGCCGGGGCGGTGCGATGCAGCCGGCCGCCAGTCCGCCACCGGAAATCGCGAACCCGCCAGCAGCGGCTCCCCAGGCCGTCACGCGTCCTGCCCTTGCGGCCGACCTGCCATCCGGGGATCGTTCGGGCCTGGCGGAGCAGCGCCTGTTCGCCAGCCCATCCGCGCGACGCCTGGCGCGCGCGCTGGGCGTGGACCTGCACACGCTTTCCGGCAGCGGCCCGAACGGCCGCATCGTGCGGATCGACATCGAGAATGCCGCCGCGGCATCCGCGCAATCCGGGGCTACCCCCGCCGTGCCGGTCTCCAGCGCCGGCTTGCAGCCGCACAGTTCCATGCGCGCCACCATCGCGCGCCGCCTGGTGCAGTCCAAGCAGCAGGTGCCGCACTTTTACCTGACGGTGGATTGCCGCATGGACGCGCTGCTGGCCGCCCGTGCCGCATTGAATGCGCGCAGCGAGTCTGCGCGTGAGCCCATGCGCCATTCCCTTAACGACCTGCTGTCGATGGCGGTGGCACGGGCGGCCGGCCAAGTCCCGGGCATCAATGCGCAATGGACGGACGAAGGCATCGTGCAGCTGGGCCAGGTGGACCTGAGCATCGCCGTGGCGCTGGAGTCCGGACTTATCACGCCCATCGTGCGCAACGCGAACCGGAAATCCCTGCGCGAGCTCTCCACCGAGATCGCGCAGTTGGCGGAACAGGCGCGCCGTGGCCGTTTGCGACCCGAACAATACGAAGGCGGCAGCCTCACGCTGTCGAATCTGGGCATGCATGGCGTGCGCGAGTTTGCCGCCATCATCAATCCTCCCCAAAGCGTCATCCTGGCCGCGGGCGCCGTGGTCAGGCAGCCGGTGGTCGACGGCGACGACATCCGCGTGGGCCACGTCATGAGCCTTACGTTGTCGGCGGATCACCGCGTGGTGGACGGCGCGCTGGGCGCGCGCTTCCTGGGGGCGGTAAAGCAATTGCTGGAGAATCCGATCGAATTGATTCTCTAGCGTCCTGGGCGGGACCTGGACGATATCCACGGCATCAGCGCGCAGGGTGGACCGCGAACGGCGCACAGACCGATGGCGGAAGCAAGTCGAAGCAGCATTACATCTAGTCAGGAGACAAAGTAATGAGTAAGCAGAAGCAGCTAATCCGCATTGCCTGCGCGGCGGCCTTCGTGGCCCTGGCGCCGGGCGCCTGGGCGCAGGCCGACATCAAGATTGGCTACAACAGCGATATGTCCGCCAGCGGCTCCGCCGACTTCGGCGTGTCGGCCCTCTCCGGGGCGCGGCAGGCCGCCGAGGAGATCAATGCGGCGGGCGGGGTGCTGGGCCGCAAGCTGGTCATCGTGCCGCGCGACGACGTGGGTTCGCCGCCCAAGTCGATCCAGAACACCAACGAACTCGTGGACAACGAGAAGGTCGTGGCAATGCTGGGTGGGGTGAACTCCGGCAATATGCTGGCCTGGCTGCACATCGTGCAGCAGAAGAAGGTGCCGACGATTTCGCCGTCGGCCACGGCCACGGAGATCACCAACCGCTATGGCAAGGAGCCGGCCAACTACGTCTTCCGCGTGTCCATGCGCGACCTGGACCAGATCACGCTCCTGGCGGCCTACGCCGCCAAGGCCACCAAGAACAAGAAGATTGCCATCATCGCCGACACCACCGGGTACGGGCAGCAGGGCGCCAAGGATGCGGCGCATGTGCTGAGCCTGTACGGCATCACGCCCGTGGCCAACGAGAAGTTCGGTCCCAAGGACACGGACATGTCGTCGCAGCTGAACAAGATCAAGGCCGCGGGCGCGGACACAGTCATCGTCTATGCGCTGGCTGACGCCAACGGCCACCTGATGCGCAGCCAGGAAAAGATCAATTACTTCCCGGTCACGCTCGGCTCCTGGGCCAACCTCAGTCCGCCGTTCTTGCGTATCGCGGGGCCGGAGCTGGCCAAGAAGATGATCTTCACCGCCTCCATCACCGAGGATTCCACGCCGCAATCGCGCGCGCTCTACGACGCCATCATCAAGAAGGACGGCAAGCTGCCGACATATGTGTTCGCGGCGCACGCTTATGACTCGGTCAAGATCCTGGCGGCGGCGATGACGCAAGCCAATTCCACCGACGGCGAGAAGGTGCAGCAGGCGCTGGACAAGCTGGGTAAGGTAGACGGCGTGATCAAGACCTACGCGCCGGCCTTCACCAAGGAAAACCACGAAGCGCTGTCGTACCGAGATTTTCGTCTGGTGCGCTGGATCGATGGCAAGGTGGTCACGGTCGACGACGAAGTCAGCCGCAGCATCAAGCCGGACGAACTCAAGCAGTAGGGTGGCAGGCAGGCGCCGGCCTGGGTTCAGGGCTGGCGCTTGCTCAGGTGGTTCACGAAGAGCTTGGCAGCCGTGGGCAGGGCGTCGAAGGAGCGCACGCAGATCTGGATCTGGCGCCGCGCCCAGGGTTCGGTCAGGGGAATGATGCGGATGTCGAACATGGCCGAGTAGCGGCGCGCGATGTCCAGCGGCAGCACGCCTATGCCCAGCCCCGAATTCACCATGAAGCACAGCGCGTCGAAGCCGGTGACCTGCACCTTGAGCTGGATGTTGCGCTTTTCATCGCTGGCGGCGTTGGACAGGATGCGGTTGATGGCGCTGCCGCGGTGCAAGCCGACGAAATCGTGTTCCAGCGCGTCGGCGAAGCGAAAGCCCGGCCTGTCCCGCAGGGGATGGTCGGCGGGCACCACCAGCGCCAGCGTGTCCTCGCGGTAGGGGTGGATTTCCACGTCGTGGTCTGGCGCGGTGCCGGAAAAGATGCCTACGTCGGCTGCGTTTTCGGCGACCGACTTGATGATGGTCGAGGTGATTTTCTCTTCCAGGTCGACCTGCACGTTGGGGTAGTCGTTCAGGAAGAGCTTGATGTCCTGGGGCAGGAACTGGGTGATCGCGGAAATATTGGCGTGCACCCGGATGAAGCCCCGCAGGCCGCGCGAGTAGTCGCGCATGTGGACCGAGATTTCATCCAGTTCGTGCAGGGCGCGCCGCGCCATGGTGGACAGCGCGACGCCGGCCGGCGTGGGACGGATGCCCTTGTTGGTGCGGATGAGCAGCCGGATCTTGAGGTTCTCTTCCAGCTCGCTGATCCGCTTGCTGATGGCGGCCGCGGCGATGTGCTCGTGTTCGGCCGCTGCGGCGATGGTGCCTTGCTCGACCACGCTGATGAAGAGCTTGAGGGAGGTGGGATCGAGACGCATGGCGGGACGGGCGGGAAAGCGGACGAGAAGTTCCATTGTAGCCATGGGCAGGCTTGTCATCGCGGATGGTGATGGCGGCATCGCTAATGACTGCTGTTGCGCAGGCGGGCGCCAGGGCTATCCTCCCCAAAAAATTTCGCCCGGCCCCCCAGCGCGGACCGTGCGGAGCATGATGGATGGAGCGCGAGACAAATGAATCTGCAGAATAGCCAGCTGCTGCGGCAGCAGGCCTACATCGGCGGCGCCTGGTGCGACGCCGACAATGGCGCCACCATTACGGTGCGCAATCCCTTTGACGCCAGCGTGCTGGGTACGGTGCCTAATCTGGGCCAGGCCGAGACGGCCCGCGCCATCGCGGCCGCCGATGACGCCCTGCCGGCCTGGCGGGCCAGGACGGGCAAGGAGCGCGGCGCCATCCTGCGGAAATGGCATGCCCTGATCGAGGCGCACGCCGACGACCTGGCGCTGCTGCTGACGCTGGAGCAGGGCAAGCCGCTGGCCGAAGCCCGCGGCGAGCTGAATTACGCCTTGTCCTTCGTCGAATGGTTCGCGGAAGAAGCCAAGCGCGTGTATGGCGACGTGCTGCCCCATACGCGCGGCGACCAGCGCATGCTGGCCATCCGGCAACCCGTGGGCGTGTGCGCGGCGATCATCGCCTGGAACTTTCCCTCGGCCCTGGTCACGCGCAAGGTCAGTCCGGCGCTGGCCGCCGGTTGCACGGTGGTGCTCAAGCCATCCGAGCTGACGCCGTTCACTGCGCTGGCGCTGGCCTGGCTGGGCGAGCAGGCCGGCATCCCGCCCGGCGTGCTCAACGTGGTCATCGGCGACCCCGCGCCCATCGGCACGGAGCTGACGCAGAACCCCACGGTGCGCAAGCTGACCTTCACCGGCTCCACCCAGACGGGCCGGCTGCTGATGCAGCAAAGCGCTTCCAACATCAAGAAGCTGTCGCTGGAACTGGGCGGCAACGCGCCCTTCATCGTGTTCGAGGACGCCGATCTGGACGAGGCCGTGCAAGGCCTGGTGCAGTCCAAGTTCCGCAACGCCGGCCAGACCTGCGTATGCGCCAACCGCGTCTACGTCCATGCCAGCGTCGCAGACGCCTTCAACGACAAGCTGCTGGCGGAAATGCGCCGCATGAAGGTGGGCGGCGGGCTGGAAGAAGGCGTTACGCAAGGACCGCTGATCGACCAGCGCGCGGTGGACAAGGTGGCCCGCCTGGTGGACGACGCCACGGCGCGCGGCGCGCGCCTCCTGGCGGGCGGCAAGCTGCGCGAGCCGGGCACGCTGCTGTATGAGCCGACCCTGCTGGCCGGCATCACGGATGCCATGGAGCTGGCGCACGAAGAGATCTTCGGCCCGGTGGTGGGCATCAGTACCTTCGAATCCGAAGCCGCCGTGCTGGCGCGCGCCAACGATAGCGCCTCGGGCCTGGCCGCCTATTTCTACACCGCCAACCTGGAGCGGGTCTGGCGCATGATGGAAGGGCTGGAATACGGCATTGTCGGCGTGAACACCGGCGCCGTGTCCAATGAGGTCGGCCCCTTCGGCGGCATCAAGGAGTCGGGCGTGGGCCGCGAGGGTTCCAAGTACGGCATCGAAGAGTTCCTGGAAATCAAGTACGTCTGCCTTGCCGGCAAGTCGTTCAACGCGATTCCCTGACGCCCGCGGATCCAGACATGAGCCAAGCACAGCCTTCCCTCCGCGACGCGGATCAGTTCGACTATGTGATCGTGGGATCCGGCGCGGCCGGCTCCATCCTGGCCAACCGCCTGAGCGCGGACGGCTCGACGGTCTGCGTGCTGGAGGCCGGCCCGCCGGACCGCAGTCCCTACCTGCACATACCCGCCGGCTTCATCAAGGCGGTCTTCAACAAGAAGTACGCCTGGCAGTTCTCCAGCGAAGGCACGGCGCAGACCAACGGACGGCGCGTGCCGATTCCGCAGGGCCGAACCTTGGGCGGGTCTACTTCCATCAACGGCCTGGTCTACAACCGCGGCCAGGCGGCCGACTTCGACCACTGGGCCGCGCTGGGCAATACCGGCTGGTCCTATGACGAGGTGCTGCCGTACTTCAAGTCCATGGAACGGCGCGTGGGCGGCGACGACCGCTACCGCGGCCGCAAGGGCGAACTGCCGGTCACGGACATAGACTGGATCCACCCGCTGTGCGAGGCCTTCATCGCCGGCGCGGTGGAACAGGGCATCCCGCGCAACCCCGACTACAACGGCGCGGATCAGGCCGGCGTGGGCTACTTCCAGCGCACCATCGACCGCGGCTGGCGCATGAGCACGGCCAAGTGCTTCCTCAAGCCCGCCATGGGCCGCAAGAACCTGGAAGTGCGTACCTACGCGCAGGCAACGCGCATCCTGTTCGATGGCGGCAAGGCTGCTGGCGTGGCCTATTGCCACCCGGCCCACCCTTCGCAGGTCCGCGCGGTGCGCGCGCGCCGCGAAGTGATCGTGTCCTGCGGCGCGATCAACACGCCCAAGTTGCTGCAGCTGTCGGGCCTGGGACCGGCGGACCTGCTGCGCCAGCACAACATCGACGTGGTGTGCGACCTGCCGGGCGTGGGGGAAAACCTGAGCGACCACTATTCGGTGCGGGTCGTGGCGCGCGTGAAGAACAGCCAGACCATGAACCAGCTGGTCAAGGGCCTGAGCCTGGCGGGCCAGATCAGCCGCTGGATGATGAAGCGTCCCAGCATCATGGCGCTGAGCCCGTCGCTGCTGCATTACTTCTGGAAGTCCACGCCTGACCTCGCCTTGCCTGACCTGCAGGGCGTGTTCACGCCCGCCAGCTACAAGGAAGGCTATGTGGGCATGCTGGATGACTTCCCCGGCATGACCGCGGGCGTTTGGCAGCACCGGCCCGAGAGCCGCGGGCAGGTGCGCATCCGTTCGGCGGACCCGCTGCAGGACCCCGTGATCCTGGCCAACTACCTCGAAAACGAGCGCGACCAGATGACGCTGGTACGCGGCATCCGATTGGCGCGTCAGCTGCTGCGTTCGCAAGCGCTTTCGCAGTATTTCGACAGCGAAGTGCTGCCCGGTCCGCTGTGCGAATCCGATTCCGAATTGCTGGACTTCGCGCGCCGCTATGGCGTGTCGTCGTATCACGTCAACGGCACGGCCCGCATGGGCCAGGCCGATGACAAGTACGCAGTGGTCGACCCGCAGTTGCGGGTGCACGGCGTGGGCAATCTGCGCGTCATCGATTCCTCGGTGATGCCGGCCATGCCGTCGGCCAACATCTGCGCGGCCACGATGATGATCGGCAACAAGGCCGCCGACCTCATCAAACAATCCTGAATTGCCAATCAGCGGTCACCAGAGTGATCCAGAAGGAGACAAGATGTACTTCAAGCATTTCCCCAAGACCATGAAGTCCCTGCTGCTGGCGGCGGCGCTGGCGGGCGCCAGCGGCGCCGCGCTGGCCGACGACATCAAGATCGGCTTCAACAGCGACATGTCGGCCACCGGCTCGGCGGACTTCGGCATTTCCGCGCTGGCCGGCGCGCGCCAGGCGGCCGATGAGCTGAACGCGGCTGGCGGCGTGCTGGGCAAGAAGGTCGTCATCGTCGAGCGCGATGATGTTGGCGCGCCGCCCAAGGCCATCCAGAACACCAACGAACTGGTCGACAACGTCAAGGTCAACGCCATGCTGGGCGGAGTCAACTCCGGCAACATGCTGGCCTGGCTGCACCTGGTGCAGCAGAAGAAGATTCCGACGATCTCGCCCGTGGCCACCGCCACCGACATCACCGGCCGCTACGCCAAGTCGCCCGCCAACTACGTGTTCCGCGTGTCCATGCGCGACCGCGACCAGATCGCGCTGCTGGCGGCCTACGCCGCCCGCGCCAGCAAGAACGGCAAGGTCGCCATCATCGCCGACACCACCGGCTACGGCCAGCAAGGCGCCAAGGACGCGGTCGAGATCCTGGCGCTGCACAAGATCACGCCCGTGGCCAACGAGAAGTTCGGTCCCAAGGACACGGACATGTCGTCGCAGCTGAACAAGATCAAGAGTTCGGGCGCCGACACGCTGATCGTCTACGCGCTGGCGGATTCCAACGCGCACGTCATGCGCAGCCTCGAGAAGATCAGCTACTTCCCGACCACGCTGGCTTCCTGGGCCAACCTGAGCTCGCCGTTCCTGCGCATCGCGGGTCCCGAGCTGGCCAGCAAGATGATCTTCACGGCGTCGATCACCGAAGACTCCTCGCCCGAGTCCAAGGCGCTGTATGACACGCTGATGAAGCGCGACGGCCGCGTGCCGACCTACGTCATGGCCGCGCAGGCCTATGACTCGGTCAAGCTCATTGCCGCCGCCATGGAGCAGGCCAAGTCGACCGAAGGCGAAGCCGTGCAAGCCGCGCTGCAGAACCTGGCGCAGGCCAAGGGCGTCATCAAGACCTACGAGAAGCCGTTCACAGCGGAAAGCCACGAAGCCCTGTCGGTGAAGGACTTCCGCCTGGTGCGCTGGATCGACGGCAAGGTGGTGTCGGTGGATGACGAATACACCCGCGCCATCAAGCCGGAAGACCTGAAGCTGTAAGAAGGCGCGGCAACGAGAAAGATCTCTCCCCGGTGCGCGGAGGCGCGCCGGGGAGTCGTCAATAGGGGGGCATCCAGCATGCAAATACTACAAGCCATCTTGAGCGGGCTGGCCATGGGCAGCGTCTATGCCCTGGTCGCGTTCGGGTTCAGCATCACGTACACCACGACCAAGACCTTCAACTTCGGACAGGGCGCATTCCTGGCGCTGGCCGGCCTGATCGGCATCAGCGCCATCCTGCTGGTCAGCCAGGGCAAGCTGATCGGTTTTCCGAATCCGGAGGACGTAACCTGGGGCACGTTCCTGTTCGCCCTGCTGGCCGCCATGCTGGTCCTGAGCCTGCTGGGCTACGTGCTCTACATCACCGCCATCCGCCACTTCGTGGGCGAGGCGGGGCTGTCCTGGGTGATGAGCACCATCGGCTTTGGCATCATCATCCAGAACCTGGCGCTGCTGGTCTGGGGCCCGGCGCCCATCGCGGTGGCGTCGCCGCTGGGCGAGGGCATCATCACGGTCCTGGGTACCGGCGTGCGGCCGCAGGAAATCCTGGTGTTCGGCACCACGCTGGCGCTGATGATCGTGTTCGACTGGGCCTTGCACAAGACCAAGATGGGCAAGGCGGTGCGCGCGGTGGCGTTCAGCAAGACCGCCGCCAGCCTGATGGGCATCAATGCCAACGCGGTTGCGATTGCCGTGTTCGCAATCAGTTCGGCGCTGGCCGCGATCGCCGGCGTCATGGTCGCGCCGATTGCCACCGCCTCGGTGTTCGTGGGCACGCTGCTGTCGCTCAAGGCCTTTTCGGCCGCAATCCTGGGCGGGCTGGAGAATCCGCGCGGCTGCATTTTTGGAGGCTTTCTGATCGGGCTGCTGGAATCGCTGATCGGCCTCTGGTATTCGAACCTGCGCGAGATCGCGGTGTTCGCGCTGATCATCGTGGTGCTGTATTTCCGCCCGGCCGGCATCCTCGGTCGCGTGCATGCGGAGAAAGTATGAAGCTCTCCAAAATCCTCATTCCGCTGGTCATCGCGGCGCTTGCCATCGGCTACGCCTATTCGGGCCTGAATGACTTCTATCTGCTGATCCTGTTCAACATCGGGGTCTATTACATCGCTGCCACCGGCTTCAACATCCTGGTCGGCCAGACCGGGCAGAAGTCGCTGGGCCACGCCGGCCTGTTCGGCGTCGGCGCCTACACGGTGGCGCTCCTGACCGTGAACTACCAGGTCGATCCCTGGCTGGCGCTGGGCTGCGCCGCGGTTGTTTCAGCGGTCTTCGGCGTGGTGATCGCCATTCCGGCGCTGAAGGTCAAGGGGCCGAGCCTGGCGATGGTGACCATCGCCTTTGGCCTTCTGATCGAAAAGATCGTGTCCGAATGGACCGACGTGTTCAAGGGCCAGGAAGGCTTCTACGGCATCACCGGCCTGACCTTCGGCGGCGCCACGCTGGACAGCCGCCAGTGGGTGGTGGTGGTCGTGGTGTTGGGCCTGGCGCTGCACGCCATGACCTCGCTGCTGTTGAACGGCCGTTTCGGCCGCGGCTTCGCCGCGGTGCGCACGTCCGAGATTGCGGCGGAGAGCGTGGGCATCAGCGTTTACCGCTTCAAGATCCTGGCCTTCGCCATCAGCGCCATCACCTGCGGCATCGCGGGCGGCCTGGTGGCGCAGCAGAACCAGTACATCAATTCGGACTTCGTCAATTTCAACCTGTCGGTGTTCTTCCTGGTGCTGGTGCTGTTCGGCGGCCGCACGCCGGGGGGCTCTTTCCTGGGCGCGGTGGTGCTGACGGTGATCGACGCCATGCTGGCGCGCTGGCCGGAAGTGCAGCATTTCGCCTATGGTCTGATCCTGCTGTTCGCGCTGTACGCCATGCCGGAAGGGCTGGCGGGCCTGCTGGCCAAGGTGCTGCCCAAGCGCGGCCAGCGCGAGGCGCTGGCTGCCGAGGCGGGCGCCGCCGACTGGACGCCGGCGCCTCCTGCCGACCGCGGCGGCGCGGCGTCCGGCTTCCTGGAAGTGAAGGACCTGTACAAAGCCTTCGGCGGCGTGGTGCCTACCAACAAGGTGTCGTTCTCGCTGGAGCGCGGTTCCGTCGTGTCGCTGATCGGCCCCAATGGCGCCGGCAAGACCACCACCCTGAACCTCCTGTCGGGCCTGGTGGTGCCGGACGCCGGCAGCATCCGCTTCAAGAACCGCCAGATGGTCGGCTTGTCTCCCAATGAGATCGCTGCGTCCGGCATTGGCCGCACGTTCCAGAACCTGAAGCTGTTCGACGGGCTGAGCGCGCTGGAGAACGTGATGGTGGGCTTCTACCGGGTGCAGAAGTCCAGCTTCTTCTCCAACCTGCTGGGCTTGCCCGGCAGCCTGGCCGAAGAGCGGCGCATCCGCCGCCAGGCCTATGCCATTCTCCGGTTTTTCGAGCTGGATCGCTACGCGGACGATGCCGCCAACAGCCTGCCTTACGGCCTGCAGCGCCGCCTGGAAATCGCGCGCGCGGTGGCGGCCATGCCGGACCTGCTGTTGCTGGACGAGCCTGCCGCAGGCCTGAATCCTGCGGAAACCGACCAGCTTACGGACCTGATCGTGAAGCTCAAGGACATGGGCCTGACCATCCTGCTGATCGAGCACCACATGGATCTGGTCATGGCCATTTCCGACCATATCGTGGTGCTGGACTACGGCGTGAAGATCGCTTCGGGCCTGCCGAACCACATCCAGGAGAATCCGAAAGTCATCGAAGCCTACCTGGGCGCGCCGGCATAGGAGACCGCAATGAGCCGTTTACTGGACATCAAGAACCTGGCGGTCAGCTATGGCGCCGTCAATGCCCTGAAGCAGGTGTCGCTGCATGTGGACACGAACGAGATCGTGACCATCATCGGTGGCAACGGCGCGGGCAAGAGCACCATGATGCGCGCGCTGTCGGGCATCGAAAAATCCACTGGCGACATCGCGTTCGCCGGGCAGGATCTGGGCGGGATCAGCGCGCACAAGCGGGTGGGGCTGGGTATCGCCCACGTGCCGGAAGGGCGCCAGGTGTTCCCCGACCAGACCGTTTACGACAACCTGATGCTGGGCGCGTTCCTGCGCAAGGAATCGCCCGCTGAACTGGCTGCGGAGATCGAGCAGTGCTTTGCGATGTTCCCGCGTCTGAAGGAGCGGCGCGCGCAATACGCGGGCACGCTTTCTGGCGGCGAGCAGCAGATGCTGGCCATCTGCCGCGCCTTGATGAGCAAGCCGCGCATCCTGATGCTGGACGAGCCCTCGCTCGGACTGGCGCCGCTGATCGTGGCCGAGATCTTCAAGATCATCAAGTCGCTGAAAGAGCGCGGCATGACGATCCTGCTGGTCGAACAGATGGCCAACCAGGCGTTGGCGATCTCCGACCGCGCATATGTCCTGGAAGTGGGCTCCATCGTGATGGAGGGCACGGGCCAGGAGTTGTTGGCCAGCGAGCGCGTGCGCGAGGCCTATCTGGGCAAACACAAGAGCTGACGAGGCAATCATGTCATCCAAACCATTGAGCGGGATCCGAGTGCTGGAGTTGGGCCAGCTGATCGCCGGACCGTTCGCCGCCAAGATGCTGGGCGAATTCGGCGCCGAGGTCATCAAGATCGAACCGCCCGGCAAGGGCGATCCGCTACGCAACTGGCGCCTGATCCACGACGGCACTTCCGTCTGGTGGCAAGTGCAGTCGCGCAACAAGAAGTCGGTCAGCCTGGACCTGCGCAAGCCCGAGGCGCAGGACCTGATCCGGTCCCTGGTCAAGGACATCGACGTGGTGGTCGAGAACTTCAAGCCCGGCACCATGGAAGGCTGGGGCCTGGGCTGGGAAGAACTGCGCGCCATCAACCCGCGGCTGGTGATGCTGCGCGTGTCCGGCTACGGCCAGACGGGTCCGTACCGCGATCTGCCCGGGTTCGGCGCCATCGGCGAGGCCATGGGCGGCCTGCGCCACCTCAGCGGCGAGCCTGACCGCACGCCGGTGCGCGTGGGCGTGTCCATCGGCGATTCGCTGTCGGCGTTGCACGGCGTCATCGGCATCCTGCTGGCGCTGCGCGCGCGCGACCAGAATGGCACGGGTCAGATGATCGATGTGGCGCTGTATGAATCCGTCTTCAACATGATGGAGAGCCTGCTGCCTGAGTATTCGGTGTTCGGCGAGATCCGCCAGCCGGCCGGCAGCAGCCTGCCGGGCATCGCGCCCAGCAACGCCTACCGCTGCCAGGACAACAAGTACGTGCTGATCGCCGGCAATGGCGACAGCATCTTCAAGCGCCTGATGGGCGTGATCGGCCGGCCCGATCTGGCCGATGCGCCGGAACTGGCGAACAACGCCGGGCGCGTGAAGCACGTGGTCATGCTTGACGACGCGATTTCGCAATGGACCGGCCAGCATCCGCTGGACCTGGTGCTGGAGCGCTTGAATGACGGCCAGATTCCCGCGGGCAAGATCTATGACGTGGCCGATATCGCGGCCGACCCGCACTACCAGGCGCGCGGCATGATCCTGGACGGCACGCTGCCTGACGGCACGCCCGTGCAGGTGCCGGGCATCGTGCCCAAGCTGTCGGAAACCCCGGGCGAAGTGCGCAGCCCGGCGCCCGCCCTGGGCCAGGACACCGACCAGGTGCTGGCCGGGCTGGGCATAGGCGAGGCGCAGCGCCAGGACTGGCGCGCGCGCGGCATCATCTGAGGAAGGCAGCCATGAATGTGACCAACCCCGGAACCACTGCCAGCCGCCCGCGGCTGTACATCCAGGAAGTCGCGCCGCGCGACGGCTTCCAGAACGAAAAGCAGTTCATCGAAACCCAGGACAAGATTGCCTTCATCAACCGGCTGTCCGCCAGCGGATTCGCCAAGATCGAGGCCACGTCCTTTACCTCGCCCAAGGCCATTCCCGCCTTGCGCGACGCCGAGATCGTGATGCACGAGATCGAGCGCAATCCGGACGTCGTCTACACCGTGCTGGTGCCCAATGTGCGCGGCGCGCAGCGGGCGCTGGAGTGCAAGGTGGACGAGGTCAACCTGGTGATGTCGGTCAGCGAGACCCATAACCGCGCCAACCTGCGCATGACGCGGGAGCAGTCGTTCGAGCAATTGAGCGATGTGGTCAATGCGGTGCGCGGCAGCCGCGTCGCCATCAACGTGTCGCTGTCCACCGTGTTCGGCTGCCCGATGGAAGGCGACATCAATGCTTTCGAGGTGTTCGAACTGGTGGGACGCTTCGCGGCGCTGGGGGTGGACGGGGTGACGCTATGCGACACCACCGGCATGGCCTATCCCACGCAGGTCGGCAAAATCGGGCGCGAGGTCCGCAAGCTGTTCCCGGGACTGACCACCACCATGCACTTCCACAATACGCGCGGCATGGCGCTGGCCAATACGCTGATGGCCATCGAGGCCGGCATCGACCGCTTCGACGCATCGCTGGGCGGATTGGGCGGCTGCCCGTACGCGCCGGGGGCCAGCGGCAACGTCTGCACCGAGGAACTGGTGCACATGCTGGAACTGATGGGCTACGACACCGGCGTGGACCTGGACGCCATACTTGGCGTATCGGCGACCTTGCCCGCGCTGGTGGGGCACGACATCCCCAGCCAGCTGCTCAAGGCGGGACCGCGGCTGACCCTGCACCCGGCGCCCGACTTCGGCGCCTAGCGCTGCGGCGATGGCGGGGCGGGCGGTTGTGCTAGTTTCCATGCATGCCGCCCGGTCCGGAGCCTCCGCCATGTTGAAGTTCGCCGCCAATCTTTCGATGATGTACACGGAACACGCGTTCCTGGACCGCTACGCGGCCGCTGCGGCGGACGGGTACGCCGGCGTGGAATGCATGTTTCCCTACGAGGCTCCGGCCGCCTTCGTGCGCGAACGCATGGACGCAGCCGGCGTGACGCAGGTGCTCTTCAACGCGCCGCCCGGCGTGGCCGCCCGCGGCGATCGCGGACTGGCCGCGCAACCGGGACGGCAGGCGGAATTCCAGGCGGGCATCGAACAGGCGCTGTCCTACGCTACCGCGCTGGCCTGCCCGAATCTCCATGTGATGGCGGGCCTGGTCCAACCCGGCGCATCGCGCGAGGCCATGCTGGATTGCTATCGCGAGAACCTGGACTGGGCCGCGCGCCAGGCGCGTTCGGCGGGCGTCACCGTGTTGATCGAACCCATCAATACCCGCGACATACCCGGCTATTTCCTGAACCGCCAGGACGAGGCGCATGCCGTGGTGCAGGCGGTCAATGCGTCCAACCTGAAAGTGCAGATGGATCTCTACCACTGCCAGATCGTCGAGGGCGACCTCACCATGAAGCTGCGCGAATACCTGCCCACGGGGCGGGTCGGCCATCTGCAGATCGCCGGCGTGCCGCTGCGCCAGGAGCCTGACCGTGGCGAACTGGACTATGGCTGGGTGTTCAATGTGCTGCGCGAACTGGAATACGGCGGCTGGATAGGCTGCGAGTACCGGCCGGCCGCCGGCACTTCGGCCGGCTTGCGCTGGCTGGCCGCCGCGCGCACCTGACGCCGGTCCTGATGCTTGGACTGCGGGTTTTTCCTGTGATGTGCGCCAGCGTCCTGCGTCCGATAATAAATCATTAATATGTTAAATAAATAGGCAGGCGAGGAGAGCGCACATGTTCAAAGGCATACTGCATCGCGCCTTGCTGGCGGCGGCGCTGGCAGGGGCTGCAATCGTCCCGGGCCAGGCTGCGGCGGCCGGGTTTCCCGATCATCCGATCCGCTGGCTGGTGCCGTTCAGCGCGGGCGGGGGTAGCGACATCGCCACCCGCATCGTCGCCAAGCACGTGGGCGACGCGCTGGGCCAGCCGGTGGTGGTGGAAAACCGTCCGGGCGCGGCCACCATCGTCGCCGCCCAGGAAACCGCCCGCGCCGCGCCTGACGGCTACACCCTGCTGACGGCGGGGATGAGCACCCTGGCGCTGAACCCCTGGCTGTATCAGAAGCTGCCCTACGATCCAGGGAAGGACCTGACCCCCGTTTCCACGCTCGTGTCGCTGCCCATCGTGCTGGTGGTGTCGCCCGATACCCAGATGCATACGCTGGCCGACGTGAAGGCATACCTCAAGCGCGACAAACCGGGCAGCTATGCGTCCCTGGGCGTGGGCAGCCCCCATCACCTGGCCATGGAGCTGTTCCTGGATACCGTCCAGGGCCGCGCCACGGCCATTCCCTACAAGGGCACGCCGCCCGCCCTGCAGGACGTGGCGTCCGGCGTGGTGCCGATGATGATGGCCGATCTGGCCGCCGCCCGCCCGCTGATCCAGGCGGGCAAGCTGCGCGCCATCGCGGTGCCGGCCGCGCAGCGCTCCGGGCAATTGCCCCAGGTGCCGACCTTCGCCGAGGCGGGTGGCCCGGCATTCGAGGCTGCTGCCTGGCAGGGCGTGGTGGCGCCCGCGGGCACGCCGGCGCCGGTGGTGGAGAAACTCAGCCAGGCCATCGAGCAGGCCTTGCGTTCGCCAGAGGTGGCCGAGCAATTGAAGCTGCAGGGCATGGAGCCCACGGGCAGCACGCCGCAGGCCTTCGCGGACTATGCGCGCAAGGAATACGAGCGTTGGGGCGCGGTGATCCGGAGCAAGAACATTTCCGCCAACTGACGGCGGACGGTAACAGCCGCCGCAAGGTGTAACCGGCGCGTTCGCGCCCGCGCCGCGGGCGTACGATAAAGACACGTATATCCTGCCCGGCAGCCCGGGCAAGGAGCACATCATGTCTCTGATCGTAGCAGCCCGGTTCGAGGGTTTCGAAGCGGCGAACGCCGCGGCCGAGCGCCTGTCCGCCAGCGGTTTTCCAGACTGGGACATCAATACCTTCTACGTCAATCCGGCCGGCGAGCACGGCCGCTACCCCTTGGGCGGCGACCGCCGTTCCGACCCGGACTCGGGACGCGCCGATATCGGCGCTTTTCTGGGGGCGGGCGGGGTGGGCGCAGGTTTCGCGGTGTTTGGCGGGTTCGTGATGTCCGAGATCAGCGATTCCACGCCACTGATCCTGGCCGCGGCCGGGGTCGGCGCCTATCTGGGATCGCTCTTCGGCGCGCTTTGGGTGACGGGCCACGGCAGCACCCAGCATGGCCACTTCAATCCTGATTCCCATGCCGAGATCCGGCAGGCCGGCGTGATGGTTGCCGTGCGCACGCGGCCGCAGCGCGAAATGCTGGCGTGCCGCATCCTGCGCGATGCCGGCGGCGCGGACGTGGAACACGCCAACGGCCGCTGGCGCAACAACCACTGGGAAGACTTCGATCCGCTGGCGCCGCCCCGCCGCGAGATCGGATTCGGCTGAAACGGCCTTGGGCGGCGGCGCGCGTCCGCGCTCAGTCCGGCGCGGGCGTGGGGGCGGTGTTTTGCCGGCGGGCGGTGGCCGCGCAGCCTGCGGAAGCGACGATGATCCCGCAGATGGCCAGCCATTGCGTTTGCGACAGCTGCTCGTTCAGTACGATCACGCCGGCCAGCGCGCCCATGGCGGGCTCCATACTGAGCAGCACGCCGAAGGTCTTTTGCGGCAGGCGCCGCAACGCCACCATTTCCAGCGAATAGGGCAAGGCGCTGGATAGCACGCCCACCGCGATGCCGGCCAGGATCAGGGTCGGATCCAGCAGGGCGGCGCCGGCATGCGCTGCACCTATGGGCAGCGCCACCAGCGTCGCCGCGGTCAGCCCAAGCGACGTGGCCTGTCCGCCATGCACGTTGCCGGCCATCTTGCCGAAGATGATGTAGAGCGCCCAGCACACCGCCGCACCCAGCGCAAAGGCGATGCCGACCGGATCCAGGTCATGCACCGATTGCCCCGTGGGAATCAGCAGCACCAGGCCGGCGATGGCGCAGCCGATCCAGACGAAGTCGATGGCGCGGCGCGACAGCGCCACCGCCAGGGTCAACGGGCCGATGAATTCGATGGCAATGGCCACGCCCAGAGGCAGCGTGCGCAAGGCCATGTAGAACAGCAGGTTCATGCAGGCCAGCGTCACGCCATACAGCGCGATCTTGGCTGCCGCCTGGCGCGTCAGCGGAAAGCGCCACGGGCGCCAGATCGCCACCAGGATCAGCGCGCCGATGGCGATGCGGTAGGCAGTCGTGCCCTGCGCGCCGACCATCGGGAAGAGGGACTTGGCGAACGAGGTGCCGACGCATAGCGAGGCCATCGCGCTGATCAACGACAGGATGGGGAGCAGGGTGGAGGACGACGCGTTGCGTCCGGTATTCAGGGTTGCGGCGGTCATGGCGATGGCGGAAAAGCGGAATGCGTAGGGAACGGCGGCAGGTTCAGGGCGTCAGGTGTGCGGCGGTGGAGTAAAGCACATACAGCGCCAGCCCAAGCATGACGGCGCCAAGCAGGCCTTGCTGCATGCGCAGGAACCAGGGATTGCGCCCCACCCAGCCGCGGATGCGCGAGGCGCCGTAGGCAAAGAAACTGCCGTAGGGCAGGCTCAACACTTTCATCGTCACGCCCAGCACCAGCATCTGCACCCAGACCGGCCCGTTGTCCGGCGTGGTGAACTGCGGCAGGAAGGCGATCATGAACAGCAACACCTTGGGGTTCAGCAGATTGGTCGTGAACCCCTGCCAGAAGGCGTCGCGCGCATCCCCGGGGCGTGCGGCCAGCGATACGTCGGCCGAGCGCGCGCAGCGGACGATGGCCTTGATGCCCAGGTAGCCCAGGTACAGGCCGCCAGCTGCCTTGATGCCCATGAACAGCGACGGAAACGCCTGCAGCACCGAGGCCAGGCCCAGCACCACCGCCGGCACCTGGATGAATCCGGCGGCGACGTTGCCCAGGACGCTGTGGAAGGCGGGCCGGAAGCCCTGCGTCATGCCTCGGGACAGGGTCAGCGCCATGTCGGGGCCGGGCGTGAGCTTGAGCGCCGCGTCGGCGGCGAGGAACAGCAGGAAAAGCTGGAGTGACGGCATGATACGAGGGGCGGACGTACCCGCGGCGCGGGCAGAGGGCTCTCAGTGTAAGCAAGCCTGCTGAATAATTCCTGCATCGCGGGACGCGGAAATGAAGTTTCCCGTCAAAATGGGGCCGGATTCCGGCGCGACCGGGCTTAGAATCTGTTGGCGAGCCCTTTCCAGCCCGTTTCCAGCCGTTCCGAGACCCTTATGGAACTAGACGATTTCGACCTCCAGATCCTGCAAAGCCTGCAGGAAGACAACCAGCGCACCAGCCAGGAAGTCGCGCAGCGCGTGAACCTGTCGCCGGTTTCCTGCCTGCGCCGCATGAAGCGGCTGCGCGAATCCAAGGTGGTGCTGGGTGACGTTTCCGTGGTCGATCCCGCCGCCGTGGGCCGCGGCATCATGATGGTCGTGCTGGTGACGCTGGAGAGCGAACGCGCCGACAAGCTCGACCAGTTCAAGCGCGCCATGCAGTCCGCGCCGGAAATCATGCAGTGCCTGTCGGTGACGGGCGAGGTGGACTTCGTCCTGACCATCACCATGCGCGACATGGCCGAATACGAGGCCTTCGCCCAGCGCAATTTCTGGGGCAATCCCAACGTCAAGCGCTTTTCCACGCTGGTGGTGCTGAACCGCGCCAAGTACGGCATGGCGGTGCCGGTGGGCTGATTTCCCCGTATGTTTTCTGCGCCGGAACGCGGCGCGTTTTCGCGACATCCAACCCCATAAGCAGGCAAGATTCCTGGCCATTCCGGCCGCGCCTGCATCGAGGGTTTGGGGGATGAGATGAAAGCGATTCAAGCAAGATGGTTATATGCGCTGGCCCTGGTGAGCTGCGGGGTATTTGCCCATGGCAACGGGCCGACGGATCCGCAGATCGCGGCGATCGTGGTGGTGGCCAACCAGGTCGACATCGACGCCGGCAAGCTGGCGCAGGATAAGACCGGCAACAAGGATGTCCGCGAGTTCGCCACGCTGATGGTGACCGACCATGCCGCCGTCAACAAGTCGGCCGACGAACTGGTGCAGAAGCTGAAGGTCACCCCCGAACCGAACCCGACCAGCGACAGCCTGCAGCAGGGCGGCGACAAGAACCTCGCCGCGCTCAAGGGCATGAGCGGCGCCGCCTTCGACAAGGCTTATGTGGATCACGAGGTGGCCTATCACGAGGCCGTGATCCAGGCGCTGGACACGACCCTGATTCCGGGCGCCCACAACGCGGAGTTGAAGGCCTTGCTGGTCAAGGTGCGGCCCGCGTTCATCGCGCACCTGGAGCATGCCAAATCCCTGCAAAAGAGGCTCAACGGTGGCTGAAAGAACGACCCCCGGTGCGCGCGGGTCCGCACGCGCAAGCCTGGCCGCGCTGGCCGCGGCCGTGCTGCTGCTGGGCGGGTCGGCCGCCGCCCAGCAGAACCCGCCCGGCACCCAGCTGGCCGAACACGTGGTGACCATCGAAGGGATGCAGTTCACGCCCGCCGAGCTGACCGTCAAGCGGGGCGACAAGGTGACGTGGATCAACAAGGACCTGGTCCCGCATACCGCCACCGCCGTTTCCAAGGCGTTCGACTCAGGGCTTATCGCCGCCGGCGCCTCCTGGACCTACACTGTGCGTGAGGAGGGCAGCAGCGCCTACGTCTGCCTGTTCCATCCGACGATGCAGGGCACCTTGATCGCGCAATGACGCATGGCGGAGGTCAGACCTATGACTGCACTTGCAGCGCTGGCGGCGACGCCGGCCGAGGATGACGACCTGGCGCTCGCGCACCGCATCGCGGCGGGCGAGCAGGCCGCGTTCGAATTGATGATGCGGCGGCACAACCGGCGGCTCTACCGCCTGGCGCGCGCCACCCTGCGCAACGATGCCGACGCCGAAGATGCCTTGCAGGAAGCCTACCTGGCGGCCTACCGGAACATCGACAGGTTCCGTGGCGATTCGACGCTGTTCACCTGGCTGTCGCGGCTCCTGCTCAACGAATGCTACGGCCGGCGGCGCAAGCACAGCCGCCGCGTAGCGCTGTTCCCCATCGCCGACGACATAGAGAATGAGGTTGATGCGATGACCATCAACGACTTCAATCCGCCTTACCACGCTGCTGCCCGAGCCGAGCTCAGGGGCCTGCTCGAAGCGCGGCTGGACGCCTTGCCGGTCTCGTTCCGGACCGTGTTCGTGCTGCGCTCGGTCGAGGAACTGTCCGTCGAGGAAACGGCGCACTGCCTGGGCATTCCCGAGGCCACCGTCCGCAGCCGCCACTTTCGCGCCAACGCACTGCTGCGCGAAGCGCTGGTGCGGGATGTGGGGGTGATGGAGAAGAGTCTGTTTGAGTTCGATGGGGATGATTGCGACAGGGTGGTGGCGGGGACGCTGGCGCGGTTGGGTGAGTGTTCCAAAAGCTAGGTAAATTTTGATAAGTACCGACTTGTTGGAACAACTCGTAGGCGCGGACGAACGACGTCAAGTAAAGAGATTTCCCTGCAGTGTGGGGCGCTTATTTTTCGCCCCGCAACCTTAGCGCATTGAATATCACCGAGGCCGAACTCAGGCTCATCGCCAGCGCCGCGATCATCGGCGACAGCAGCCAACCCGTGAACGGATACAGGACGCCCGCCGCTATCGGCACGCCGATGCCGTTGTAGACAAAGGCGAACATCAGGTTCTGCCGCATGTTGCGCACGGTGTCGATCGAGATCTGGCGCGAGGCGGCGATGCCGCGCAGGTCGCCCTTGACCAGGGTCACCTGGCCGCTGTTCATGGCTACATCGGTGCCCGTGCCCATGGCCACGCCCACGTCGGCGCGCGCCAGCGCGGGGGCGTCGTTGATGCCGTCGCCCGCCATCGCCACCACGTGGCCGTCCTTCTGCAGTTTTTCCACCAGCGCCAGCTTGTCGGCCGGCTTGACCTCGCCGTGCACCTCGTCGATGCGCAGCGCGGCGCCGACGGCGCGGGCGGTGGTCAGGCCGTCGCCTGTCGCCATCACGATGCGCAGGCCGCTGTCGTGCAGGTTCTGGATGGCTTCATGCGTGCTGGGCTTGATCGGGTCGGTCACCGCCAGGATGCCGGCGAACTGGCCGTCCACGGCCAAATGCATGATGCTGGCGCCTTCGCCGCGCAGGCGCTCGCCGTCCGCGCGCAGCGCGTCCACCCGCACGCCTTCCTGCTCCATCAGGGCGGTGTTGCCCAGCGCCAGGCGCTTGCCTTCCACCGTGCCGCGCACGCCTATGCCGCTGCCGGAATCGAAGTCCCCGGCCTTGGCCAGCGCCAGGCCCTGGGCGCGCGCCGCGCTGACGATGGCGTCGGCCAGCGGGTGTTCGCTGCCCTGGTCCAGGCTGGCCGCCAGGCGCAGCACTTCGTCGGGCGTATATCCGGGGGCGGCGATGGCGGTGTCGAAGGCTGGCTTGCCTTCGGTGAGCGTTCCGGTCTTGTCCACGATCAGCGTGTCCACCTCGCGCATTTTCTCGATCGCGCCAGCGTCGCGGAACAGCACGCCCTGCGCCGCGGCGCGGCCCGTGGCCACCATGACCGACATGGGCGTGGCCAGCCCCAGCGCGCAGGGGCAGGCGATGATCAGCACCGCGACCGCGTTGATCAGGCCGTACACCCAGCTAGGCTCCGGCCCGAAAAAGCCCCACACCAGCAGTGTGGAGATCGCCACCAGCACCACGGCAATGACGAACTTGCCCGCCACCACGTCCGCCATGCGCTGCATGGGCGCCTTGGAGCGCTGGGCGTTGGCGACCATCTGCACGATCTGCGCCAGCATGGTGGCCGCGCCGACCTTCTCCGATCGCATCACCAGGGTGCCGCTGGTGTTGAGGGTGGCGCCGATCAGCTTGTCGTTCTCGCGCTTGCTGACGGGCACGGGCTCGCCGGTAAGCATGGACTCGTCCACGGCGCTGCGGCCTTCGGTGACGATGCCGTCCACCGGGATCTTCTCGCCGGGCCGCACGCGCAGCAGGTCGCCCACATGCACATGGTTCAGCGGCACGTCTTCCTCGCTGCCGTCAGCGTTGATACGCCGCGCCGTCTTGGGCGCCAGGCCGAGCAAGGCCTTGATCGCGGCGGACGTCTGCGAACGCGCCTTCAGCTCCAGGATCTGTCCCAGCATGGTCAGCGAAATGATGACCACGGCGGCTTCGAAGTACACCGCCACGCGGCCCATCGATACAAAGGAATCCGGGAACACGCCCGGCGCCAGCGTGGCGACCACGCTGTAGATGAAAGCCGCCGCCGTGCCCAGGCTGATCAAGGTCCACATGTTCGGGCTGCGATGCACAAGGGATTGCCAGCCGCGCACGAAGAAGGGCCAACCCGTCCAGAACACCACCGGCAGGGATAGCGCCAGCTCCAGCCAGCTCTGGGTCGCCATGTCGAACCAGCCCAGACGATGGCCGAACATGGCTATCACGGCGACGATGAGGGTCAGGGGCAGCGTCCACCAGAAGCGGCGCTGGAAGTCCTTGAGTTCGCTGTTGTCTTCCTCGTCCAGCGGGATGAGCGGTTCGAGCGTCATGCCGCATTTGGGGCAGTTCCCGGGGTGATCCTGGCGGATCTCCGGGTGCATGGGGCAGGTGTAGATCGTGCCCGCGGGGACATCGGTGGGGGCATCGGCGGGCGCGGCTGGGAGCGCGGTGGCATCGTCGTGGCCCGCGTGGCGCTTGCCGTGACCGTGATGCTGGTGCGCATCATGGCCGCCGTATGCATGCGCAGCCTGATGCTCTGGCTGTCCCTGCGGCACCAGATGCATCTGGCACTTCGGACAGCGTCCCGGATGGTCCTGGCGGATTTCCGGGTGCATGGGACACACGTAGAGCGTGCCGTCTTTCGATGCCGCGTCGCCGTGACGAGAGTGATTCATACCCATCCCTTTCGAGTACTGGTGTGATCCTTCGTGCGCCTATTATGCCCAGGCTGGGGTGTTTGCGGCGCAACCGCTGGCCGCAGTGGTATCGCTGCGGAGCCGGCCGCAGCGATGGCCCATGGCGATCAGCCCTTGGCCGCCGGGGAAGTCGCGGGTTCCGCCGCCGAGGGTGCATCACCCGCCGGGTTCATCATCGATCCCATCATCTGGCGGCAACCTTGCATGTCGGCGCCATTGGCGGGCATGGACTTCATGTGGGCGGCCATCAAGGCCTGGCGCTCTTCGGGCGTCTGGGCGGCGGCCATTTTCTGGTGCATGCCGTTCATGGCCTGCATATGCGCCTCCATGTTCTTCATCATGCCGGCGTCCGGCGCCATTTGCGGCTTCGTGGCTGATTCGCCCGCCGCAGGCGACGCGGGATGATGCGTGGCATGGTCGCCGTTCCCCGCCTGCGCGTGGGCCGCGCCGAGCAATCCCAGGCTCAACGCGCACGCGCTGAACAAGGTGGTCAGGGTCTTCATGGTCAGCTCCTTTCTGTGGTCTGGAAGTGCATTAACTCCAGTTTGGAGTGCTGACCGGGGCGAGGAGGTTACGCGCGGATTACTTTTTTGTAATGTTGCGGGGCAGGCGGGCGTACATCCGACACGATGTGGCGGTCATTGGTTATCAGGCCATCGCGTAAAAATCGCATCCTGCTCCAGCGCGCGCTTGCGCCAAGCATTGAGCAGGTCGGCCAAAGCTTCGTGGGTCAGCCCGTAAGTTTCACCCAGGCTGGAATTGCGGCCGACGAAATGCTTGTTGAGCCCGGCAGTGCCGCTGCGTTCGACCGCAGCATCGTCGAAGACAATCAGCTTGGGCACCGCGCGGCTGGCTCTGATCACGTTGAACTCGCTGGTGTCTTGCCAGCGTATTGTCCTGCCGTTCCAAACCTGTCGCGCTTGAAAGCCGTCGCGCCCCAGGCGCAGGCCGATGTCGTCCTTGGCGGCGCGCACCAGCAGCATGACCGCGCCGAGCAGAAAGAATGCGGCGCCCGGCCAGAGGATCAATTGCTTGAGAGGCGGCAGCGATTCCTGCAGCAGCATCCACAAGATCACGCCACCGAAGCCCGCGGACAGCAGCGAGAACGCCAGCAGCTTGCCTTTCGCGGCTTTGAGTTCCAGGGGGCCTGGGTACCGCGCCAGCAGTGTTGCGGCCGAGCGCGAGTCGCGCTGCAGCAGTTGCGGCCAGATCTGCAGGACGGCAGTCGCGGCGCAGACGCCAAAGAACAGCGTGACGGGAATGCCTGCATCGGCGCCGTCCCGGATCATTTGCGAGCCCAGGTAGACGAACGTCAGGCTGATCGCCAGGCAGACATAGAAGAGCAGATTCGCGAGCCGTCGACTGGGCTGGCGCTGTGCAGTTGGGGGGGCGGGCGGCTGTGTCATGGATGCTGAGTGTAGACGCCTGGTCGGCAGGGGGAGTTCATCAAGGCTGATGCCGGGCCAGCACTTCGTCGCGGGGGCCCGCATCCACCACGCGTCCGGCTTCCATCACCACGATGGTATCGAAACGGCTGAGCAGGCTGGGCCGGTGCACCGAGGCCACGATGCAAGCGGTCGGAAACGCGGCGTACATGCGGTCGAACACCCGGCCTTCGGCTTGCGGGTCGAGCGCGCTGGTGGGCTCGTCCAGCAGCAGCAAGGAGCTGCCCTGCGCAGCCAGCGCCCCGCGCGACAGGGCCAGGCGTTGGCGTTGCCCGCCGGACAGGTTGCTGCCCCGTTCATTCATCGGACTGGCGAGACCCTCGGGCATGCGTTGCAGCACTTCGTCGAACACGCCGGTATGCACGGCGGCTTGCAGCGCGGCCGCGTCGGCGGGTTCGCCGAAGGTGAGGTTTTCCTGCACGCTGGCTTCGAAGACTTCGGCTTCCTGCGGAATCAGCGTGGCCAGCGTGCGCAGTTCTGCCCAGTCCACCGGCTTGCCGTCCCGCAGCAGTTCGCCGTGTTGCGGCGGATAGAGTCCGGCAAGGGTGCGCAGCAGCGTGCTCTTGCCGCCGCCGCTGGCGCCGATCAGCGCGACGCGCGAGCCGCGCCGCAGCACCAGGTCGACGCCATGCAGGCCGCCGCGTCCTTCGTCCGAATAGCGCCAGGTGGCGCCGCGCAACTCCAGGGTCTGCCAAGGCGCGTCGGCTTGGACCGCGGGGACGGCGGCATTGGGGTTGCCCGGGGCCTGCCAGATGGGTTCGGCGCTGCTGTAGTCGGTGTGCATGCGCGCGAAGCTCTGGAAGTTGGAGGCGATGGCGCTGACCACGGACGCGGCCTGCTGGGCATATTGGTAGATCATGAAGATGGTGCCTAGCAATAGCGCCTGCCCGGGCTCGCGGTGCCGCAGCACGTACTCCACGACGAGGATCCAGGTGAGGCACATGCCCGCCAGGTCCACCACGCACCATTTCACTTCGTTGATCCACAGGGCACGGCGCAAGGGCTTCATGACCGCCTGCAGGCGGCGGCCCAGGATCTTGCGCGAGGCGGCTTGCAGCCGCAGGCCGATCACGGTGCCGGCGTTGCTGACGAAATCGAGCAGCGCCGCGACGTAGCGGCGTTCCTGGTCGTTTTCGTCGCGGGCCAGCCGCATCAGCGCGAGGTCGAAGCGCAAGGTGACCAGGGCGATGATCAGGTAACCGCTTACGGCGATGATGCCGCTGACGTGGGACAGCAAGGTCAGCGCCACCAGCGGGCCGATGAAGTTCAAGGCGCTGTGCAGGTAGCCGTACATGCTGCGGGCAAAAGCGGCCAGTGCGCGGCTGGATTGCAATACGCGATGCTGCAGGTCGCCGGAATGCCTGCCGTCGCGCCAGGTCAACGGGGCGGCAGCGATGCGTGCATAAAGATCGTCGGCCTGCCGTTCGCGGACATGCACGCCCACATTGCCTTCGAGGACGCGTCCGGGGCCATGGAATACCCAGGACATCATGTAGCTGCCAACCAGGAACAGGATCCACAAGCCGGCGGTGGGCATGTCGTTCTGCTGCAAGGCATTGATGGCGTGCGAGGCCAGCCAGGGCAGGGTCAGCTTGACCAGTTGCGCGCCCGACAGCAGCGCGATGGCGCCCATCAGCTGCCGCCGCGCGCCGTCGGCATAGTGCCAGAGCGCGCGACACAGCACGATCGCCGCGCGGCCCATGCCGACGGAGGAAGAGGGGGAAGAAGAATCAGGCTTCATCGCGTGGAGGGGAAGTCAGGGGGGGCACGGCATGATTATGCTATCCGACAGGCGCCACCGCGCTCCAAAGCAAAAAGCCCCGCCAAAGGCGGGGCCAAGTGCTTGAATTCATTGGTGGCCTGGGGCGGAATCGAACCACCGACACAAGGATTTTCAATCCTCTGCTCTACCGACTGAGCTACCAGGCCAACGCGAAAGTCCGCCACTATACACAATATCCGCGTCATGTGGGCGGCGGCCCGCCATCGGGCGCCGCGCGGCGGGCTTGCGCGAGGACGGCGCCGGCTTCCGGGGAAATGCTGCGCAGGTGCAGGTCGGTCTGCGGATAGGGGATCTCGATGCCGGCCTGCGTCAGCGCCTCGTACATCCGCGACAGCATGTCGCTGCGGATGGACATCCACTGATCGAAATCCGGCGTCCAGGCGCGGATGCTGAAATCCAGCGTGCTGGCGCCAAATCCCATGAAGAGCGCGATCGGAGCCGGCTGGGTAGAGACCCCCAGGGTGCCGCGCGCCACCGAGCCCAGCAGTTCGATGGCCTGCGCCGGGTCCGTGCCGTAGGCCAGGCCCACGTTGATCTCGATGCGGCGGTTGCGGTCCAGCATGGTCCAGTTGGTCAGTTTTTCCGACAGCAGGGTGCCGTTGGGGACCACCACGTCGGCGCCTTCGAAAGTCCTGATGCGGGTCGCGCGCATCCCGATCTCGCGTACCTGACCGGAGGTTTCGCCGATTTCCACCACATCGCCGGGCTGGATGGGGCGCTCGAACATCAGGATCAGGCCCGACACGAAGTTGTTGACCACGTTCTGCAGGCCGAAGCCGATGCCCACGCCCAGGGCGCCCAGCACCAGGGCCAATTGGCTGGTCCTGACTCCGGCGGCCGACAGCGCCACTGCCAGTCCCAGCAGCAGCACCGAGTAGTAGGTCAGCGAGGCGATGCTGTTGCCCACGCCGCGCGGCAGCGGCATGCGCGCCAGCACTTCGTCGTGCAGCACCAGGCGGATCGCGCGCGCGGCCCAGAACGCGATCAGCACCGAGATCGCGAACACCAGGATGTTGCCCAGGCTGATGGTGATGTCGCCGAGCGCCAGCGTGTACGACAGCACCTTCGTGGTGAAGGCGTAGGTCGCGCGCAGGATGCGGAAACGGTCCATCGTGTAGATGGCCCACCCCGCGACCGCGCTGGCCATCACCAGGCGGATCAGCAATTGCACCAGCGGAGGAGCATGCTCGCGCGCGATGCGAAAGCGCGACACGCCGGGCCGCGCCAGCATCAGTTGCAGCAGGGTGACGATGATGGTGACCCCGGCGTAGAGCATCAGCCCGAAATAGCCGCTGCTGATGACGGCGCTGGTCAGCATCTCGGCCATCGACAGGTTGCCGATCAGGTTGGCGACGCCGGCAATGGCCAGCAGCGCCACCGCGGCCCAGGCGCCGATGCGCACGGCCCGGTGCAGCCGGCCGGGAGCCTGGGCAGCGCTGCCGCGGCGCTTGGCCCGGGCATGCAGCCACAGCGCCGTGGCCAGGGCCAGCAGGGTGATGACGAGGTTGTGCAGCCGGTACAGCGTTTCGCTGGCCAGGAAGAAAATGCCCAGCCGCTCGGCCAGATACAGGCCGGTGATGGCATAGGGCCACAGGTCCAGCTGCTCGCGCGCGGTTGGCGGCAGCAGGCGCAGTACCGGGACGACCGCCAGCAGCAGGGCGATCTGCAGCACGATCAGCGGCGCGTCCGACTCCAGCAGCTGCACGCCCATCATGGCCAGCAGCAGCCAGGCTGACAGCGGGCGCCCAAGCACCCGCGCGGCCGTCTCGCTCATTTCGCCGGCCCGGATCGCGTGGCGGCTGTGCCAGGCCAGCCATAGCAACAGGGGCAGCAGCACGACTTGCAGCACGTGCAGGGCCAGTTGGTTGCCGGTATCGGCCGCCGCGTACTGGCGGGCGAAGCGCAATTCCATGTCCAGGCCGCTGCGCAGGTAGGCCTTTGCATCGCTGCGGGCGGTGGGCGTGAAGGTGGCGGCCCACAGCGGCGGTCCGTCCAGTTCGAGCAGGCGGGCATCGATGTAACGGATGGCGTCGGCCACCGAGCGCTGTCCGGCCTGGATGCGCTCTTCGACGGAGTTGGCGCGCTGGCCCAGCGCAATCTGGCGGCCCAGCGGCACCGATAACGCCTGTTCGGCCCGAGCCAGTTGCGCGATGACCGAGTCCATCCGCGCGGTCAGGGCCGGCGGCAGATCGGCGGCGCCGGGGGCTCCCTTGAGCGCCTGCCAGGCTTCGCGGCGGCGCGCCAGCTCGGCGGCATCGCTGGCGTAGGCGGCGGTCGCCTGGCGCATGTCCTCCTGCCAGTCGGCGAAACGTCTCGCATCGAACATCCAGTGCCGCTCCAGGCTTTCCAGCCGCATGATCGGCAGGGTGCGCAATTGGGCCGGCAGGAATTGCTGGAGCTTTTCGTCCACGGACCGGGAAATCGATTCCAGGCGCGGCGCCAGCGAGTCGGTGGGGTCGGCCCCCGTGATGCGCTCCATGACGCTTTCGGCATAGCGGTGGTCGGTGTCCGCGCGCAGCGGGATCTCTGCCACCAGGATCGCGTGGGCTTGCGTGGAAGCCGGGGCGGGGGAGGTCGGCGCCGGCGCGGCGCCCTGCGCGTAGGGGGAACCGAGCAGGCTGGCCAGCAGTGCAATCAGACCGAAAAGCGCTTTTGCTCTTGCTGTTGCTTGGGCGCGCATGTCGCGGCTCCGGTGGATGGATGCGGCGGGCTACGGAGAGGGCGTCTTACGATATCGCGGAAGGCGTGCCAGGGAAAGAGGCGCGGGCATGGAATCCCTGGCCCATAGGCTGAGCGCGGCGGCGAATCCCAGCACGACCTGGCGGTCCTCGTCGGACCGGCGCATCAAATAGACGCTGGATGAAATCTGCGGCATATCTTTTTCATGGCCTAGTTCGCAGATCGCAACGGCATCGGCTCGCAGGCGCGCAATCGATTCGGGAACGATGGAGACGCCAAGCCCTGCCGCCACCAGATTGACCACGGCGGGCACTTCCACCACCTGTTGGACGATCTTCGGCTCGAAGCGCGAAAACAGGCAGGCTTGGTACACCGAGTCGGCAAAGATGGACGATCCAAGGCGGAAGAAGACGAAATCCTCGTTCTTCAATTCGTGCAGGCGCAGCCGCTTGCGATGCGACAGCGGGTGGCCGGGGGGCAGCACCACGACCGACGAATCGTGCCACAGCAGCTCGGCGGAGAACGCTGGATCTGCAGGGATGCCGCGCGAGAGGCACAGGTCCAGGCGCCTGTCCTGCAGCCCTGTCAGCTGATCGGCCGGCGGCATTTCCTTTAAGGACACGTCCACCCGCGGCCGCTCCTGTCGGAACTCGCGTATGAACTGCGGCAACGTGCCCAGGAAGTGCGACCCGGTCAGGCCCAGCGTCACGCACCCTTCCAGGCCCTGCGCCACGCGTTGTACCTGAAGCCTGGCTTCGTCCAGGCGATCCAGCACGGCGTGGACATGGGGCAGCAGCACGCTGCCCGCTTCACTGAGTTGGACGCTTCTGCTGGTGCGTATGAAAAGACGCACGCCGAGGTCGTCTTCAAGGTTGCTGAGTTGCTGGCTGAGCGGCGGTTGCGAAATGTGCAGCTTCTGGGCCGCTTTCGTGAAGCTCTGTTCTTCTGCAATCGCCGCGAAGTACCGAAGCTGCCGCAAGTCCATGGCTGGGCGTTCCGTCCAATTTATTTGGAAACACTATAGATGATTCCTTAATTCGTATTGGACGATATTGATCCCGGTGTCGAGAATTCCGATCAACCTGGTTGTTTCAGTCGCAGCATGGAAGTTCCACGTCAACTCGAACGAATGGGTAAAGATGAAAAAGACACTGAGTTTCTTTGCGCTGAGTTTTGCCCTGGCTATTACCCAGTCTGGCGCCGTCCATGCCCAGGGCTATCCGGCCAAGGCCGTTACGGTCATTGTTCCGCACGGACCGGGAGGGGCCAACGACGCGGTTGCCCGGCCCTTCGCCCAGAAAATCGGCGAGCGCCTGCATCAGGCCTTCGTGGTGGAGAACCGGGCGGGCGCCGGCGGCAATATCGGCATTGGCGTATCGGCGCGCGGCAGCCAGGACGGATACAACCTGCTGTTGACCGTGGGCAGCAGCTACACGATCAGCCCGTTCGTCTACAAGACCGTGCCGTTCGACCCCAAGAAGGACTTCGAGCCCATCGGCCTGGTGGCGACGGCTCCATATGTCTTGATCGTCAATCCGGAGTTGCCGGTAAAGACCGTGCAGGAGCTGATTGCATTGGCGAAAAGCAAGCCGGGCCAACTGCACATGGCGTCCGCGGGCAACGGCACGCTCGATCATCTGCTCGGCGAAATGTTCAAGCGGGCGGCAGGCGTCGACATGCTGCACATCCCTTACAAGGGGGCCTCTGCCGCCAATACGGACATGGTGTCTGGCCGGGTGTCGGTGACTTTCACGAGCTGGCCCAGCGTCATGTCTTTCGTCCATGCCGGCAAGCTGCGCCTGATCGCGGTCGCGTCGTCCGAGCGTTCGTCGTTGCTGCCGGACGTGCCGACCATTGCGGAGACCGTGCCCGGCGTTGCCGCCATGTCCTGGTATGGCCTGTTCGCCCCGGCCGGAACCCCGGCTGATGTCGTCGCAACGCTGCGCCGCGAGACTTCGGACGTACTTGCGGACAAGTCGTTTCAAGCCAGCTTGAAAGCCCAGGGCGCGGAAGCCGGGAAGGCAACTCCCGCTCAGTTCTCCGAACTGATCGACACGGACCTGAAGACGTGGTCCGGAATCATCGAGCAGACCGGCGCCCGCGTGGAATGACGGCGGCCAAATCCTTCTGTTTTGGAGTTTCGCATGAGCAGTGCAGCGGAAAACTACAAGGGCGTGTGGGGGCACCGAGTCGGCTTTGGCGACAAGGCGGCGCTACTGCTCGTCGACTTCGTGCAAGCCTACACGCGTGAAGAGTCGCCCATGTTTGGCGCGGGCGTCGTGGACGCCGTGGCGCATGGCGCGGAAATCCTGCGCGCGGCGCGCGATGCCGGCATGATGGTAATCCACACCACGATCACGCACCGGTCCGGCACGTTGGCCGACGCCGGCGCCTGGTATCGCAAGTCCCCCATTCTTGAACTGTTCCAGCACGCGCCCTACAACGAGTTCTGTGGCGGCGTGGAACCCTTGCCCGGCGAGATCGTCCTGCACAAGCAGTACGCCAGCAGTTTTTTCGGCACCAGCCTGGCCAGCACGCTGACGGCGGCCAGGGTCGACACCCTGATCGTGCTCGGCTGCTCCACAAGCGGCTGCGTGCGGGCGACGGCGGTGGATGGCGTGCAGTATGGCTTGAACGTGATCGTGGTGCGGGAGGGGGTCGGGGACCGCCATCCGGATCCGCATGAAGCCAATCTCTTCGATATCGACAGCAAGTACGGGGACGTAGTGGCCAAGCGGGACGCGCTCGAATTCATCCGCGCGCATCGGGCGGCGTAGCGGTTCGGACTGCCGTCGGAGGGCCAGAAGGCGGAACGATATCGGCGATAAAAACAAAAAGCCCCGCCAAAGCGGGGCTCGTTGCTTGAATCTTTTGGTGGCCTGGGGCGGAATCGAACCACCGACACAAGGATTTTCAATCCTCTGCTCTACCGACTGAGCTACCAGGCCAACGAAGTCCGCAACTATACACAATTTTTGAGGCTTGCGCCAGTCGGAGGCGAAAATCCTGAGATATGTCGTTTCCCGGCCGGGCCGCCGCATGAATCATGGGCTGACTGTTGGTCAGACGGCACGAAAGGTGCGACCCAGGGTCGCGCCCCGGGGGTGAAATGGCCTGGGGATAACCCGCAGGGGTATAATGATTAGCGGTCTGACGCTGCATCCAGGTTTGAATATCCCGGTGCGGCGCCTCGTTCTTAGTGGCAGTACTTAACGCTTACGCGCGGATGGCCCGGCCATCCTTCCCACATGTCGGTAGCTGTCCTTGCCTTCGGTCTGAATCACACGTCCGCGCCGGTTTCGGTCCGCGAGCGTGTTTCCATGCCCGTCGATCTGGTGAAGCCCGCGCTGGAAGGCCTGCGCTCGGCATTCGGCGGCTCGGTCCGCGAAGCCGCCATCCTGTCCACCTGTAATCGCACCGAAATCTATTGCGCCGCCGACGGCCACGTGGCCGATCAACTGCCCGCCTGGCTGGCTGATTACAACCGCCTGGACGCCGGCACGCTGCGCCCGCATCTATACCGCCATCATCAGGACGACGCCGTGCGCCACGCTTTCCGCGTGGCCAGCGGCCTGGATTCCATGGTGCTGGGCGAAACCCAGATCGTGGGCCAGATGAAGGACGCCGTGCGCGCGGCCGGCGAAGCCGGCTCGCTGGGCACCTTGCTGCACCAGATGTTCCAGCGCACCTTCTCGGTGGCCAAGGAAGTCCGGTCGCAGACCGCCATCGGCGCGCAGTCGGTGTCCATGGCCGCCGCCGCGGTGCGCCTGGCCGAGCGCGTGTTCGGCAATCTGGACCAGGCCCGCACGCTGTTCATCGGCGCGGGCGAAATGATCGAATTGTGCGCCACGCACTTCGCCGCGCAGCGGCCGCGCAGCATGGTGGTGGCCAACCGCACGGCCGAACGCGCCGAGGTCCTGGCCAACCGCTTTGCGGCCAGCACCATGAAGCTGTCGGACCTGACCGACCGTCTGTCCGAGTTCGACGTCATCGTTTCCTGTACGGCAAGCTCCCTGCCCATCCTCGGTTTGGGGATGGTGGAACGGGCCACGCGCCTGCGCCGCCACCGCCCCATGGTCATGATCGACCTGGCCGTGCCGCGCGACATCGAACCCGAGGTCGGCCGCCTGGACGACGTCTATCTGTATTCGGTGGACGACCTGGGCCGGCTGGTGCAGACCGGCACGGACGCGCGCCGCGCGGCCGTGGTGCAGGCCGAAGCCATCATCGAAACCCGCGTCCAGGGCTTCATGCACTGGATGCAGTCCCGCGAAGTGGTGCCCGTCATCCGCGACCTGCACCAGGCCGCCGAGGACGTGCGCAGCGCCGAGCTGGAACGCGCCCGCCGCCTGCTGGCGCGGGGCGAATCGCCGGAAGCCGTGCTGGAACAACTGGCCCACGGCCTGACTCAAAAGTACCTGCACGGCCCGCTGGCGGCCCTGAACCGCAGCGAAGGCGACGACCGCAAGCAATTGCTTGCCTGGATGCCGCGCCTGTTCCCCGGCCGCGACTCCCGCCGTTAGCGACTCTGCCCCACGTCCCGCCTCCTGGCGGGCGTTCGTCTTTTGGGCGCCCGCTATCCGCTTTCCCGCTTTTCTTTTTGGTCATTCCCCATGAAATCTTCCATGCGCAGCCGGCTGGAGCACCTGTGTCACCGCCTGATCGAGGTCGACGCGCTGCTCGCCGAACCGGAAACGGCGTCCGACATGGACCGTTTCCGCAAGCTCTCGCGTGAACGCGCTGAACTGGAACCCGTGGTCGAGGCGTTCACGGCCTTCGCCCGCACCGAGGATGATCTGGCCGCGGCGCAAGAAATGCTGTCCGACCCGGACCTGAAATCCATGGCCGAGGACGAGATCAAGTCCGGCCGCGTCAAGCTCGAGGAACTGGAAGGCGCATTGCAGTTGCTGCTGCTGCCGCGCGACCCCAACGACGGGCGCAGCGTGTTCCTGGAAATCCGCGCCGGCACGGGCGGCGATGAAAGCGCGCTGTTCTCGGGCGACCTGCTGCGCATGTACACGCGCTACGCGGAACAGCGCGGCTGGCGCGTGGAACTGATGTCCGAAAGCGCATCCGAGCTGGGCGGCTACAAGGAAGTGATCGCACGCATCGACGGCGATGGCGCCTATGGCCGCCTGAAATTCGAGTCCGGCGCGCACCGCGTGCAGCGCGTGCCTGCCACCGAGGCGCAGGGCCGCATCCACACCTCCGCCTGCACGGTGGCCATCATGGCTGAAGCGGACGAGATGTCGGAAATCGTCATCAACCCCAGCGACCTGCGCATCGACACCTTCCGCGCCAGCGGCGCGGGCGGCCAGCACATCAACAAGACCGATTCGGCGGTGCGCATTACCCACTTGCCGACGGGGCTGGTGGTGGAATGCCAGGATGACCGGTCCCAGCACCGCAACAAGGACAAGGCCATGCAGGTGTTGGCCGCGCGCCTGAAGGACAAGGAAACCCGCGAACGGCAGAGCAAGGAAGCCGCCGAGCGCAAGAGCCTGATCGGTTCGGGCGATCGCTCCGAGCGCATCCGCACCTACAACTTCCCGCAGGGCCGCGTGACCGACCACCGCATCAACCTGACGCTGTACAAGCTGCAGCAGATCATGGAAGGCGATCTGGAAGAGCTGACCGGCGCCTTGATCTCCGAACACCAGGCCGAGCAGCTGGCGGCCTTGGGCGACGACATCTGAGCCCGGCCATGACGCCGCCCCAGCTGAAAAGCCTGCTGCTCGACACGCGCCTGCCTCGCCTGGAGGTGCGCATGCTGCTGGAGCACGTGCTGGCCAAGCCGCGCGCCTGGCTGCTGGCGCACGATACCGACCCCTTGCTGCCTGAAACGGCCGCGGCCTACGAGGCCCTGGCCCAGCGGCGCCTGGCCGGGGAACCCATGGCCTATCTGCTGGGCCACCGCGAATTCATGGGTCACCGCTTCCGCGTGACCCCGGACGTGCTGATTCCGCGCCCGGACACCGAGGTGCTGGTGGAGACCGCGCTGGAATGCCTGGCCGGCCTGGCCGCGCCCGCGGTGCTGGACCTGGGTACGGGAAGCGGCGCGATCGCCATTTCGATTGCGCTGGCGCGCCGCGACGCCCGGGTGATGGCGTCCGACGTCAGCTCCGCCGCGCTGGCGGTCGCCGCCGGCAACGCCTGGGACCTGGCCGCATCCGTGCGCCTGGTCGAAGGCAGCTGGTACGAGGCCGTGCCAGCCGGCGAGGGCTTCGACCTGATCGTGTCCAATCCGCCCTATGTGGCCTGCGACGACCCGCACCTGGACCAGGGCGACGTGCGCTTCGAGCCGCGCGGGGCGCTGACCGACGGCGCGGGCGGTCTGGAAGACCTGGCCCGCATCGTCCAGGGCGCCGGCCGTCACCTGAAACGGGGGGGATCCCTGTGGATGGAGCATGGCTGGGACCAGGCACAAGCCGTGCGGGGCCTGCTGGCCGCGGCCGGATTCCAGGACGTGCACAGCCGCCAGGACCTGGCCGGCATCGAGCGTATTTCCGGCGGCCGGCTGCCCGCCTGACCGCATTCCCGGCGGGACGCCCGGGGTATCCGGGCGAATTTTCCCGCTGTACCTATAATTGGCGTATTCCGTTATGCCTGTCCAAGAGACCACCATGAGCGACGTTCAAGAATTCATCCGCGAAACCGTGACCCAGCACCCCGTCGTGCTGTTCATGAAGGGCACCGCCCAGTTCCCGCAATGCGGCTTTTCCGGCAAGGCCATTCAGATCCTGAAGGGCTGTGGCGTGAAGAAGCTGGTCACCGTCAATGTGCTGGAGGACGACGAAGTCCGCCAGGGCATCAAGGAATTCTCCAACTGGCCCACGATTCCGCAGCTGTACGTGGCCGGCGAGTTCATCGGCGGCTCGGACATCATGAACGAGATGAACGAATCCGGCGAACTGAAGACGCTGCTGGACCAGTCCGGCGCAACGGCCTGATCAGCCCATGCGGCGACTGGTCATCGGCATCACGGGCGCCACGGGCTCCCTGTACGCCGTGCGCATGCTGCAGGCATTGCGCGGCGTGGACGATGTCGAAACGCATCTGGTGGTGTCGGCCTCCGGCGTGCTGAACATCAAGCACGAGCTGGACGTCAGCCGCCATGATGTCTATGCCCTGGCCGACCACGTGCACAGCGTGCGCGACGTGGGCGCTACGCTAGCCAGCGGCGCGTTCCAGACGGCCGGCATGGTCATCGTGCCGTGCTCCATGCGCACGCTGGCGGCCGTGGCCCACGGCCTGTCGGATAACCTGATTACCCGCGCCGCCGACGTGACCCTCAAGGAGCGCCGGCGCCTGGTGATGATGGTGCGCGAGACGCCCTTCAACCTGGCGCACCTGCGCAACATGACTGCCGTCACCGAAATGGGCGGCATCGTGTTTCCGCCGCTGCCCGCGTTTTACCACCGGCCCGCCTCCATCGAAGAGATGGTGGACCATACCGTGGCGCGGGTGCTGGAGCTGTTCGACATCATCGTGCCCGGACCGCATTGGGAAGGCATGAAGTAACGATCGCCGCATCAAAAAAAAGAGCTCCAGGTCTGGAGCTCTTTTCATTTGCGCGATGGCGCCGGGTTGCTGGCGATTACACCGTTGCGATCGGCGTGACCGGCGAACCGATTGCATGCGGCAGGCGCAGGGGCGGGGCGGTCAGCATGAAGTGGTGCCGGCCGTTGGCGTGCAGCCAGTCCGCCAGGTCCTTCAGGTACCAGAGTTCCGCCAGCGGCAGTCCCAGCTTGAACAGGCAATGGTGGTGCAGCGGCAGCATGGCGCGCGGGCCGGTCTTCTCGCGCGCGGGGTAGGCTTCCACGGCGTAGTTGTCGGCACAGATGGCGGCGATGCCGCTGTCCGTGATCCATTGCAGCAGCGCCTGGTCGGTGCCGTCCAGCGCGGCGCCGTAGGTGTGCAGCGTCTCGGCGTCGGGCGTGCCGTTCATGGCGACCACCGCTTCGGCGTAGCCGGTGCGCACCACCAGCATGTCGCCGGTTTCGACGCTGATGCCGTCCGTCTTCAGTACATGCATCAGTTCCGCATGGCCGATCAGTGTGCGGCCGGGGCCGTAGTGGCGCAACAGGTCCACCAGCACGCCGCGGCCCTGCATGCCCTTCTGCGCCAGGTTTTCCACGCCCAGCTTCAGCGCCGCCGACGGGCCGCCGCTGTTGCAGCCGCAGCCGGTATGGTCGCCGTCGGCCGGGCCGACGACGTCCACGCCGGCCTGGTAGCCGTTGTAGTAGCGCAGTTCGGGCTTGCCGTCGCCGTCGGCGTCGAACAAGGCGCCCACGTGGGCCAGCGCGTCCCATTGCGTCGAATACTGCATCGACAGCAGCACCTGGTCATCGCTCAGCACGTCCACCGCGTCCGGGTTGACGTTGCGCAGCGGGAAGTTCAGGTAGGGCGTGTCCGCCAGGCGCGTGGGGCTCAGTTGCGGCGGATGACGGCGCGGGTTGAGCACGTTGCCGCCGGGCAGGTCCAGCGGCAGCGACAGGCAGAAGGTCTTGCCGGCGCGGATTTCACGCGCGCCTTTCAGGACTTGTTCTTCGGTAATGAGGTTCAGGCGGCCGAGTTGGTCGTCGTGCCCGAAGTCGCCCCAGTTGGAGCCTTCGGGCCGGTTTTTCCAGCGCTGCATGCCGCTTACCCCTTCAGGAAGTCGACGACCGTGCGGGTGAAGACTTCGGGTTGCTCCCAGTTCGAGATATGGGAGGTGTTCATTTCGAAGTAGCGCGCGCCGGGGATGGCCTCAGCCAGTTCACGGCCTTGGGCCGGGGTGGCGGCCAGGTCGTGCGTGCTGCTGATGACCAGCGTGGGCGCCTTGATCGAGGCCACTTGTTCGCGGAAGTCGGCGTCGCGCAGCGCGGCGCAGTTGCCCGAGTAGCCAGCGTCCGGCGTGCGTCGCAGCATGTCGATCAGCACCTGGGTCAGGCCAGGCTCGGCCGCGCGGTAGCTGTCGGTGAGCCAGCGTTCGACCAGCGTGGGCGCCATCTTTTCCAGGGTCTGTTCGGCGACCGCGGCGATGCGGGCGCTCCAGCCTTCGGCCGAGCCGATGCGCGCGGCGGTGTTGCAGAGGATCAGCTTGTCCAGCAGTTCGGGACGCGCCAGCGCCAGCCACAGGCCGGTGGGACCGCCCATCGACAGGCCGCAGAAGTGCGCGCGCTTGATGTTCAGGTGCGCCAGCAGTTCGGCGACGTCGTTGCCCAGCTGCTCGAAGCTGTATTCGCCCTCGGGGATCGACGACTTGCCGTGGCCGCGGGTGTCGTAGCGCAGCACGCGGAAGTGCTTGCTCAGTTCGGGAATCTGGCGGGCCCACATGTCGGAGCAGGTGCCCAGCGAGTTGGAGAGCACGAGCACCGGCGCGTCGGCGGGGCCATCGATGACGTAGTACAGCCGTGCCTGGCTGAGATCGGCGTAAGACATGCGGGTTTATTCCTTGCGTTTACAGGTGGCAGACGCCGTCGACATAGGCCTTGCGCCAGCGCGTGATGGTCACGCGCTCGAACAGATTGGCCTGGGAGAACGGGTCGGCGTCGATGAACTGCTGCGCGGCTTCGCGCGTTTCCAGGGCCACGATGTACAGGCCGCCGCCGGCGTCCTTGCCGTCGTCCTGCAGCTTGGCGCCGCAGGCCAGCAGCAGCTGCTTGTTCGCGTCCAGGTATTCCAGGTGCGCGGCGCGATGCTGCTGGCGCACTTCCTGGTGGCCGGGCTTGTCGAAGGTTTCGATGATGTAGGGCATCAGCCGCTCCTGGTCAGATTGCCGAGGGGTGGCGCGCCAGCGCCGTGACGTTGATGTCCATGTACGGGAACAGCGGCAGCGAGGACAGCAGCGTGTGCAGCTCGTCGTTGCTTTCGACGTCGAAGATGCTGACGTTGGCGTAGCGGCCGGCCACGCGCCACAGGTTCTTCCACTTGCCGTCGCGCTGCAGCTGCTGCGCCAGGGCCTTTTCGTCGGCCTTCAGCTTGTCGGCGCGGTCGGCGGGCATGTCGACGGGAAGATTGACTTGCATTTGAACCATGAACAACATGATGACTCTCTCCTGTAAAGCCGCTCCGGCGATGCCGGAGCGCGCACAAAATTCAGCGGGAAAACTTCAGCGGCAGGCCGGTAAGGCGCAGCAGCTCGTCGGCGGTGGTGTCGCCGAACATGTCGATGACGGTCACGCCGTCGGCGCGGATGTCGAACACCGCCACGTCGGTGTACACGCGCGACACGCAGCGCACGCCGGTCAGCGGATAGGTGCAGGCCTCGACCAGCTTGCTCTGGCCTTCGCGGGTCTGCAGTTCCATCATCACGAACACGTCCTTGGCGCCGATCGCCAGGTCCATCGCGCCGCCCACGGCGGGAATTGCGTCGGGCGCGCCGGTATGCCAGTTGGCCAGGTCGCCGTGCTGCGAAACCTGGAAGGCGCCCAGCACGCAGATGTCCAGGTGGCCGCCGCGCATCATCGCGAACGAGTCGGCGTGATGGAAGAACGAGCAGCCGGGCAGTTCCGTCACGGGCTGTTTGCCGGCGTTGATCAGGTCGTAGTCTTCCTCGCCCTTGGCGGGGGCGGGGCCCATGCCGAGCATGCCGTTTTCGGTGTGCAGGATGACTTCGCGGTCCGCCGGCAGATGGTTGGCGACGAGCGTGGGCAGGCCGATGCCCAGGTTCACGTAGGCGCCTTCAGGAATGTCCTGCGCCACGCGGGCGGCGATCTGGTCGCGGGTCAGTTTGGTGCTCATTGCTGCTCCTTGGCGGCCGGGGTGGCTGCGATCTGCACGACGCGTTTCACGAAGATGCCGGGGGTGACGACGGTTTCCGGGTCCAGCTCGCCCAGTTCGACCACTTCACGCACCTGCGCCACCGCCACGCGCGCCGCGCTGGCCATGATGGGGCCGAAGTTGCGGGCGGTCTTGCGGTAGACCAGGTTGCCCCAGCGGTCGCCGCGTTCGGCTTTGATGAGCGCGTAGTCGGCGTGCAGCGGATACTCCAGCACGTACTGGCGGCCGTTGATCTCGCGGATTTCCTTGCCGTCGGCCAGCGGCGTGCCGTAGCCGGTGGGCGTGAAGAACGCGCCGATGCCGGCGCCGGCGGCGCGGATGCGCTCGGCCAGGTTGCCCTGCGGCACCAGTTCCAGCTCGATCTTGCCGCTGCGGTACAGGCCGTCGAAGATCTGCGAATCCACCTGGCGCGGGAACGAGCAGATGATCTTGCGCACGCGGTTGGCGCCGAGCAGGGCGGCCAGGCCGGTGGTGCCGTTGCCGGCGTTGTTGTTGATGATGACCAGGTCCTTCGCGCCCTGCTCCAGCAGGGCGTCGATCAGTTCCATGGGCTGGCCGGCGGTGCCGAAGCCGCCGATCATGACGGTGGCGCCGTCGGGTACGTCCGCCAGGGCGGCCGCCGCGCTTGCAACAAGCTTAGAAATCATGATGTTTGCTCATAGGTGGCGTGTCATAATTTGTTCTTAATTAGAACTTTCGTTCTTCTGAAGAACATCGTTTCATGGGGATGAGCCGGGCGTCAAGGCGAGCCGGCCCGACGTCATCCCCATTTACTCTTTTTGCGGTAGACGGATGGCCGAGCAAGATACCCAGCAACCCAGCGACAGCTACGTGCAGTCCTTCGCGCGCGGCTTGTCCGTGATCCGGGCCTTCGGCCCCGACCGTTCCGAGATGACTTTGTCCGAGGTCGCGGCCGTGACCGGGCTGACTCGCGCCGGCGCGCGCCGCATCCTGCTGACGCTGGAGCACCTGGGCTACGTCACCGTCGACGACCGCAAGTTCTCGCTGACCCCGCGCATCCTGGAGCTGGGCTACGCCTACCTGTCCGGCACGCCGCTGTGGAACCTGGCGTTGCCGTACATGGAAGAAGTGGCCGAGCAGACGCGGGAGTCGTGTTCCGTTTCGGTGCTGGAAGGCGCGGACATCGTCTACATCCTGCGCCTGTCCACGCACAAGGTCATGACCATCAACCTGGCCGTGGGCAGCCGCCTGCCGGCCTGGGCGACCTCGATGGGCCGCGTGTTGCTGGCGGGGCTGACGGAGCCGGAGCTGGACCGGGTGCTGGCGCTGAGCCAGATCCAGTCCTACACCCCGCACACCGTCACGGACATCGCGGAGTTGAAGCGCGTGCTGGCCGGCGTGCGCGCCGACGGCTATGCCTGCGTCGCGCAGGAGCTGGAGCCGGGGCTGCAGTCGGTGGCCGTGCCCATCATGGACCGCAGCGGCCGCGTGATCGCCGCGATGAACGTCAGCGGCCATGCCAACCGCTTTACGCGCGAGGAAATGCTGGCGGCGTTTCTGCCGCCATTGCGCCGCGCGGCCGACCAGATCAACCACGCCCTGCTTCGCCGTTAGGCGGGGCAGGGGAGAGACGAGGGCGGCTGGCGTGCGCACGGCGGATCTCAGATGGGCGCGACGCCCAGCGTCGTGCCGCCGCAGACGTACAGCATCTGGCCGGTGACGAAGCCGTTGTCCGGCGACAGGAAGAACATCGCGGCGCGCGCCACGTCTTCGGGCGTGCCCAGGCGCTTGACCACGATGCTGTTGATGATGCGTTCGGTCTGCGGCGCGCCTGCCGGATTGCTCTTGGTGAACAGATCGGTGGCGATGGGGCCGGGACCGATGGCGTTGACGGTGATGCCGTCGCCGCCCAGTTCCATGGCCAGCGTGCGGGTCAGGCCCACCAGGCCGGCCTTGGTGGCCGAATAGACCACGCGGTCCGGCTTGCCCAGCGCGGCGCGCGACGACATGTTCACGATGCGGCCGAAGCCGGCTTCGCGCATGGCGGGCAGCGCGGCCTGCACCAGGATCAGCGCGGTGCGAAGGTGCAGGTTGACCACGTAGTCCAGGTCCGCGAGCGTGGCCGTGTCGGCCGTGCCCGGGCGGGTCGCGCCGGCGTTGTTGACCAGGCCCACGATGTTGTAGGCTGCGGTCACTTCGCGGGCCACTTCCTTGGTGCGCGCTTCGTCGGTCAGGTCGGCCTGATAAGACACCAGCCCTGCGGGCGGATTCTCGGGCAGCTTGTAGTCGATGTTGACGACCTTGTGTCCCGCATCCAGCAGCATGCGGATGATCGCAGCCCCGATCCCGGCGCTGCCGCCGGTCACGAGATACGCAGTAGGTTTGCTCATATCGGTTCCGTTCCTAGAGTAAGCGCGCCGGTCAGTGGGTCAGATAACCCCAAAGGAGGACGGCGGTGATGTGGATCACGCCGACCCACAGCATCATGATGACGGTATAGCCCATCACGTCGCGCAGCTTGAGCTTGGACAGCGCCAGCGCGGGCAGGATCCAGAAGGGCTGCACCAGGTCGTTCCAGGCGTTGCCCAGCATGACGGCCATGGTGGTCTGGTTCAGCGCGCTGCCGATTTCCTTGGCGGCGTCGATCATGAACGGACCCTGGATGACCCAGTGGCCGCCGGCCGAAGGCGCAAAGAAGTTGATGACGAACGAGCTGATCAGGCCCCAGAACGGCAGCGACTCGGGCGTGGCCACGTCGACGAACACTTGCGAGATCGTGGTGACCAGGCCGGAGGCGGCCATGATGGCCATGATGCCGGCGTAGAAGGGGTACTGCAGGATGATGCCGGAGATCGTCTTGATGCCTTCGGTCAGCTTGGCCACGTAGGCGGCCGGCGTGCCCAGCAGGATGATGCCCAGGAACAGGATGATGAAGTTGATCAGGTTCAGGTCCAGCGAACCGCCGTCCATGAAGTGGAAGGTCACGTAGGCGATGCCCAGCGCGCCGATCAGCAGGCTCAGGATGCGGCTGTTGTTCAGCTTGGAGGCGATGGTGCCTTTTTCCAGCATGTCTTCGGCGGCGCTGGACGTGTTGGCGTCGCGGTCGATGGCCGGGTCCACTTCAACGATCTTCTCGCCCTTCTTGGGGTGCAGCCAGGCGTTGAGCAGCGGCAGCGTCACGATGATCACCAGGCTGGTGATCAGCATCGGCACCGAGAAAATGGTTTCCGACAGCGGGATGGTGCCCATCTGCTTGGCGGTGGGGTGATTGGGGGTGGCGACCAGCACGGGGATGCTGGCCGACAGGCCCAGGCCGTACATGGTGAAGCCGCTGTAGGCCGCGGCGATGATCAGCGGGTAGTGCACGCCCTTGACCTTCAGCGCCAGCTTCTTGGCGACGATGCCGCCGATGACCAGGCCGAAGCCCCAGTTCAGGTAGCTGCCGATGCCGCCGACCAGC
>PJUE01000089.1_pt1 | contig 128891 bp, 119 predicted proteins | sample 1512171 | NCBI WGS metagenome assembly PJUE01 (sample SAMN08177674, study PRJNA422409) | Feces metagenome, whole genome shotgun sequencing project. | isolation source: Chicken feces (3) enriched on wood chips: alkali lignin treatment | host: Gallus gallus | place: USA: Madison | collected 2015-01-15
CAACCGATATCACTTTGAAGCGATCCCCGTTTGAAAAAACGAGTTTTGAGGCATTCATTATAATCTTAACGGTCTGCACACGACAATTATGATAAGATTACCACCAAAAGTGGGGAAGAACCAGTATCACCGAAATCGAGGCCTATATTCGTTACTTTTGTTTTCTCCCATCTCAGAGAGGGATTTGGAGGGTTTACAATGGCTGCAAACTGGTTCTGATAAGTATTTTTAAAGCTTTCATACCGTGCTGTCAGCCATGCCGACATCGTTTTGTCCACGTTGCCCTGCACACCATAAGAAGAGCGTAAGCGTAGTTCGGACAGCCAATTGAAGCCGTTGCATACGGCCGTCTTGACATTATAACTACCCCCGATCGACCAGAGCGGCACACCTTTCTGATTGGTGGCCACACCAAACAGATTGGACTCATCCCGGCGGATACTTCCATAGATATTGAAAACATTTCGGTAACTATAGGCTGCATTTAGGAGGTAAGAACGGTAGCGATCTATATGCCAAGTCTGATAATTCCCATTTTCGACAACTTGACTGCCGCCATATATACGCGGCAAGGCATTGATGTGGTCTATCGTTGCTGCCGTTGCTGTCGAAGGATCATAGCCTATCAGCTCTTTTCTGTCAACTTCGCTTCGGGCATCCGAAAGCTCCATAGCCATTAACGCAGTGATCCGATGCATCTTATTGATGCTCTTGTCCAATGACAGCTGCGCTCGCCATAAGTACGAGTGCCCGCGTAAGTGGCTGACTGTCCGGACCTCACCTACCGGCACCTGCTGTATATATTTGGCTGTCGCTTGATCATATCGGGAATAGGTATTGATCATATTGCGCACATAGTAAGAGTCATCTGCATAGCGCATGAGGTCGTCGCTCATCGATTTTGTATACTGGTATTTTACGCTAGCCGTCAAAAAAGGAAGGATTTTGGCATCGATACCACCGTTGAGCCTTAAATTGAACAGCGAATTGGAGGAAAGCCCTTTCCCAAGGTCAGTCAGCGGATTATAATGCCAGTCCAGCAGATGTCCACCGCCAACAGTATCCGCATAACTGCTACGGACGCTACCCGTCACGGCAAGCGACTCGCCGCTAGTGGAAAGCAATTCTTCATAAGGATACATTGCGGGAATATTTTGTGCCCTATTCGTCCGAATACCTGTCAGATTGCTCTGGAATGCAAGACCGATACGATCATTCAAGAAGCGTTGGTCGTATTTCATCAGCAGCGTCCTGCGTTCGTTGTCCGAATGTTTTGTGGTCTCGTCAGATCGGTTTAATCCACCTGAAATATAGAAGCTACCATCCTTAAATGGTCTTGAGATAGCCACGTTATACTGTTGGTCAAGCGGTGTTCTATACAGATATTTAAGTCTCTGTATGCGACTATCCTTATGCCTATAGGCATCGATCATCTCATTTCCCTCTTCGCTCGATAGCTGACCTTTAGCTATTCTGTCCAGAATTTCGACGACAGGCGAGACCGGTTGATAACCCGTTTTTAGCCTAGCATTATAAGCCCCCTTCTCGTATAGGAACTTCTCTACGTCTATAAAATCGCTGCTCGAGATCGATTTGTTATAATATAAGTCAGGTTTACCCGCAACCGTCTGTATAACCTCTGCCGACAGCGAAAGGCGATCTTTACTTCCCTGTTTAGTAGTGATAACGACCACACCGTTTCCCGAGCGGGCACCCCATATAGAGGCAGCCGCAGCATCCTTTAAAATCGATACTGATGCTAAATCGGCAGGGTTAAGCGAGGCCAGTCCCCCATCGTATGGGAATCCATCTACGATAATCAATGGTTCGGCACTGGCAAATAACGTACTTTTGCCACGAATTGTAAATTCGGGCTGATTGCCGCCCTCGTTGCTGTTGATCTTGGGTACCAACAAACCTGTAGTAAGCCCGTTTATCCTAGACAAGACATTGGATGATACCGATCGTTCGATCAATTTCCGGTCCAGCACATCCACGCTGCCGACGGCCCTTTCCTTTGAAATACGCTGATATCCCGTATTGATTTCCACTTCTTCCAATTGATTCTCCAGCGGTATCAATTTTACAGTCATCGATACTCCAGCAGTGTATTGCAATTCTAAACGCCTGAAGCCCACATGCGAGAACGAAACTGTGCTCTGAGCTTTGGAGACCCGCAACCAGAAGGAGCCGTCACTGTTAGAAGAAGTCCTCTCCTTCTGACCCTCCGCCTGAACTGACACCCCTTCGATCGGCTTACCATCCGCTGCCGACACGACGGTACCGGAGATTACTAAGGACCCATCCGCCCCGCTGTCCTTGCGGGGCGTCTGAGCCGATAAACTAAACATATGAAAACTAAAAACCAGCACGAGCAGTCCACTCGTCAGCGAAAATCCGGATCGGTGCACTACCTTATCCAATAAGGCAGACGCAAGATTTAATATAGTCCTCATCTGCCTATTGATTAATGGATTCGCTAAAAAAATGATGAATACGCTTTGTGATTTCCAGCTCCTCGAGACTGCTCAGTGTGGTTTCAGCCCCTGAGATATCCACCTGTTGCATATCGATGTGACCGATATGCACCTGAAAGTAAGCGATAAGTACGCGCAGCACATCAGCTGCAAACACTTGCCTATGGCAGAGCTGTAAGACATTTCCGTTCTTCTTGTAGCTGGATGTGTTTTTTAATATCGTGTCGAACGAATTCTGGAGGGTATTGATATCGTATTTTTTCCAGAAATCGTTGATCTTTTCTATAGGATTATATCCATGGTCGTGTGCTTCGTATACGGCTAGCTGCAGCGCGAGCACATTTGCATATTTTTGGTTCATTTTTAAGGTTCATAAAGATGACTTCGGCTACATCCTGCCATCTGGATCGGACATAGCTTCCCCCTTAGCAAAAATTTTGCATGTCAAAGAGGTGTCATTGCAAAGACTAATCGGTCTTTGCTGGCCTACATTAAAAACTGTTAACGAAACCGAAAAGCGCCCTCGAAACAGTTACTCAGCATTGATTAGGGGGCATTATGGCGCTTCCTGTCGGGGCAGGTAAAAAACCGATCTGTAGTTTATAGAAAAACTATACAAAAATTCCTTTATTTATTTGGAAGAATAAATTTTAAATGCTAATTTTAAGTTGTTCACGCTCGGATAGAGCAATTTAAACTTATTAACCAAACTAAAAGGGATTGGTATTTGTCAACAGATCGGAAAACCTTCAATAAGGGAGTACTTATTTGTATCCTATCAGCACATTGCAAGTTGGCGATAGCAGCCCTCTCCTATCTTTGGTTTTTAATATTTTATTGGCCTATGCGGGTGCACGGATAGCGTTCTTTATCGGAATGGTGTGGGCGTACCAGTGGCCTACCTCCTGGAGGTAAACTGTGGTTTTTAATTGGGTGTTTTTTAATCGTTTCATAATCATTCATTTTGGTTATCAAACGATGGAACTCTCAGCAAGGAAAGGATTGAAATCCAATAGAGGAACCGTCCTGCTCCTTGCTCTGGAAACCGCTAAGAAACCAGCCATCAGGTCTACACGAAACCCGAATCTTGCACCCAAGAGAGACTTAATAGACGGCTCACCCTACTGGGTAATATATCGTAAAGATAGTATTTCCAGTAGATAATGGCGAACCGCAGTCCTCTCGTGTGCAAAGTTTAGCGGTTATTTGAACGAGAGTGACATCGTAATATGAACCTATGTTCACATTATTTCGCATTTATCACATAGCAAATATAAATCAAATAATCCATATACGGAAATTATTTAACCAAAAATGGAAGAAAAATTAAAAAAACTTACGGCTCTTGGTGCTTATTTAAAAAAAATAGGTGCAAAAGCTTCTAGAATAAAAGATGTAGCGGAAGTTGATCCTAAAAGCATATCTCTTCTATCTACAAACGAAAAAAGAACAATCTATGCAGATGAATTTTACAAGATCATCTATGTGGCTCATCAACAAACAGGGTTAAGTGAGAATGATTTTAATATAGCTATAGACGCAATTTTCCCAAATAGAGTTAAAGTTAATCTTTTGAAAGAATTTGATGACTACTCCCCTGAAGGTAAATTTTTTAAAAAATATACTCAACAACAGAGTGAAATTGAAAGTAAGCTTAAAATACCTAACGCAAAAATTAGCAAATATTTTGGTGATAAAGGAAAAAGAGCTCTAGCAGTTGAGATTATCACTTTCGCTGAGGCTATAGGTTTGAACGTTTTACAAACCTTTAAAGAAATTTATGGACCGATAAAAATTGCCAATAACTCTTTACCAGATTTGAATATTATAAACGACAGAACTAATAAGATTTACCAATATATATCTGCTTATAATAATATGGATGTGGAGAATATGACGATAGATTTTGCAGATAATGTTATTTTCCAAAATATTATAAATGGGGAACAAACAATGTACTTGCAAGGAATTGAAGAATTTAAAAAACAAGCCATTGACGCCCTATCCTATTTCAGTGAAAGACAGCAGTCTATCGAGATAATGACTCATTCCCATAGTTCGACCGAAATCGTGATCAACTACAGGGCAACCGCGGCGATGGATTTTCCGAATGGGATGAAAAAAGGTGATGAAATAAACTTACAAGGGAAGTCGATTTTTGAGTTTTCGGCCGATGGTAAGATAGTTAGGTTGACGGATATTATGTAGATTTTACTTTAAAAAAATATGATAAAAATTGGCCAAATAGAAATTGATAGTGTTATCCACACATTCAGCTATGAAAGAGACATGAGTTCAGTTAACTTAAAATACATGGTAAGAGACTTTGCGACTGATATTACCATATGGCGTGATTTCGATAACGAATGGAAACAAGAAGCAAAAGGAAACGCGCCTTTGAATGAGGAAACATTGAATAAAGTTATAACTGAAATTCTGAGTAATCCCTAGATACATGTTCAAAGAAATTTTAGATAAATTAAGTATAAATTCGAAAGAAGCCGTAATAGATGGGACATTTAATAATTTAGATGAATTCAAAAATTACTTGCACATCGAAAGAAGAGTAGAAAATGTATTGGAAGATATCGTCTTAAAATCGATAGATTCACCATCTAGTAAATTAATCCTCATTTCAGGGAATGTAGGAGATGGAAAGTCACATATGTTAGCCAGACTCTATCAGAAATTTCCAGACTTAATGACACAAGTTGAGGTTAGAAATGACGCTACTGAGAGTAATTTTTTAAGTAAAACTTGGGTTGAAGAATTATCTGACTTTTTAGCTCCTTTTAATGATTCAAACTTAGAAGATAAAAAGACGAAATATGTTAAAATTGTTGCTATAAATTTAGGTGTACTATCTAAATTTATCAACGAAAATGGAAATGATTTTCAATCCCTAACCTCATACGTAGTAGAAAGAGGTATTATTGACCATCTAAATTATGACAATGAATATTCAGAAAAATCTGCTTTTCAATTTGTGAATTTGGCCGATTTTAAACTTTTTGAATTAACAGAAAATACAATTCATTCGTCTGTAATACGCGGCATATTAGATAAAATAACAGCGCTTTCTGACAATAATCCGATTTATAAAGCCTTCAAACAGTACTATACAAACCATCCTTATCAAGAGAATTGTGTCCTAAGGAATAACTTCCTGTACTTGTCTATAAATGAGGTAAAAGACACTTTAACTTTAATTATTGTATATACATTGATCAAAGATAAACTAATACTATCTATTAGAGATTTTTTAAATTTTATATATGACTTACTAGTACCCTTCGCATACCAAGCCCTCTCCAGTGACCAAATAAAAACAAAAAAAGATTACTTAGATCAGAAATTTATTATCGAAAATAGTCTGGCCTATAAGCTATTTGAATCATCGAAGAGATCTACTCTACTAACCAGCATTAGTAAAATTGATCCGTTAACGATTCGGGAAGAATTCATAGACAAAATAATCTTCGCCCTTAATTCTAGTCCAAAACCAGAAGCGGTTTTTATTGAGCATGGTATTGAACTACCTAAAGGTTTGCATAATATAAAATATGAAGTCTATTTACGAAACAAAATAATCAAAACTTTCGTACGGACTTTATTCCTCCAAAGGAATTCTCGTTTTAATAATTTTCTCAATAACTTCAGAGCATTCTGTCAATACCTTTTTTATTATTACACAGGAAACCAAATTGGCTTACAACCTTTGTACATGGAAGTTAATGAAGCTATCAAACGTTGGAACGGGTCCGCAAAGAAAGACGATGAAGTAAACATCCCTATAGGGATGCACCAAATCGAATATAATGTAACACAAAAAATATCGTTTCGGCCAATTATTAAAGTGATCGATAATAAACAGAGTATTTTAAGCGAGTTAGATTATACTATTCCGATTACCTTGGTAGCAAAAAATAAAGAATATACATTTATTTTAGATTTAGCTCTGTATACACTGTTACTTAAAGTAAGAGATGGATATTCCCCTAATAAAAAAGATAAGGAAGACCATATAGATTTTCAAAATTTCGTCAATCTACTAATAAATGCCTCTCTATCGGATAAAGACGGATTAAATTTTGAGAGAATTAATGGAAGTCAAATTGATCGATATGAACTGTCCATCGATATGTTTGGCCAGTATACATTTAAGAAAGCCTAGTTTATGTTTCAAATTTTAGAAGAAAAGTATAACAAAACGTTTTTACGTACCCGGAACGGTTTTCAACACTCAAGTGGTACGACATCTATTTTTTTTCCTTTCGCTACAGATACCACTGGTATAAATGATACAACATCAACACTTAAGGATTTCAAAAGTATCTCTGCTGCTATTCATAGAAACTGGACGAACACTGAGATCAATTTGCCAGATTTGCCGGAGGAGATTATTCAAGAAATCATTGAATCAGTCAATACAAAAGAAAAAAATCAATTAAAGGATATTATTAAAAACCTAATATTTGATGAGAAAGGTAACCTAGTCATATTCCAAAATTCTATTATTCCTTTTATTAAAAGAAATGAGAAAAATGCAAAGATCTCTAACCTAATTGCATTTCTATTTCATCTTTTCGACGGCCCAGACTTTTCAAAAAACATAAACAACTGTCTTTCAAACAATAACAACACAAACACACTCTACACATTAATCTCCGGTTATCTAAACAGTAAAGTAAAAGATGTACCAAGCGTACCACTTAAAAATAGTTACTTCCACGGGGAAATAAACACACGTGTCAAACAACTGTTTCAGAAAGACTATCTGCTACTAAGTAAGAATGAAGATCTGTTCAAGAGAAATGTGCACCAATTATTTAGATATTACTATTTTTTATACATCCAACTTTTAGCGTTTGAGTTTAATGAGTCGATAACCAATACATCTAAAACTAAATTGTTCTTTAGCTTAGAATGGGAAAAGCTATCTCAATCTAGGTTAGCTGTTGACAGCGGGTATAAGAAGCTCGAAGCGATAATTACAGACATATTCTCTCACAGTAACTGTCTTGAAATGTTGAATACTATAGACTTCTCCGAAAAGCTATGTGACCAGATAGTCGTTTATAAGGACCTTATCTCGCTTTACGAAAACTGCTCAGAAAACCAAATCCTTGAATTAGAAGCATCTTTAAATAAGCTGCTTACAAGGTATCTTAATGCTATTGAAAAAAATGAGAAAGACAAAGGAAGGTCATTTAATTGGCAAACCGATAGTGCTATCGCTGCATTGCAAACAAACTCCGATAGTCCGGACCCTCAAGGCGTAAAAATAATAAGAAAACTGTTCTACGCGATACGCTATCAATTTGAAAAATCTGGCAGAAAAGGACCAAATGCAGCTTTTAGCACTTGGTACAAAACATTTGTACAACTAAATTTTGTAAAAATAAGAGGCCGTCTTGGAAGTACTTTGTCATTAAGTAAAGATTATTTATTGTTATTTACCGAGTTAGCTATCTTAGGCACAGGTAAGGATAAGATCCTATTAACTGCACTGTGGGAAGAACTTGAAATAAGAGGCATTCACTTAGACAACCAATCTAGGCAAGAAGCAACCTTGTACTTTCAAAAAATCAACGCTTTAGAAAAGAAAAGTGATAGTGGAGACGCCCAGTACGTAACTAAAATGCATAAATAATGATAACACAAAATAAAGTATACGTTTTTTTTTCGCAAATACTATTTGATTTTTTCAAGGGATATAATTTCACAAATGGAGACAAATTCCATTTAAAGTTTGAAAAAGACTCGAATGTTGAACTCTTTTACGAATCATTAAAATTAATAAGTGCTGCTAACGATTTGCAATACATTTATAACGACTACAAATCGTATTATATTGATTTCAATGGATTTAAGCTTGTTGTTGCATCAGCAAAAAATGATGATTTCTTGACCGGATTAAGAAATAACTTCCAAAAAGTTAACGGATTCGAAGATAACTCAGGTATATTATTTATTCATAATTCCGAATTAGAAAGCATCAATAAGGGCGCGTTAGATTTGTCGACTAAACACATGCCTTTTCATTATGATAATATAGCTGATGAGATCATAAAACGTTTCAAGGAAACTAAAAAATTCACCTCTACTCAATGTGACTTCATTGATTTAATCTTACAATCTGATAATAACGATTTTCATGTAGAGAATAGTAATATCTTTGATTTAGCCAAATATTTAAACATATTGGTCAACGAGAAACTAACTGCAAAAGATTTTTCAGACCTCAACTTATTCCACGATAATAGTATCATGGAAGAAAATATACCTCGTAAAGATTTAATAAAAAGAGTTCAAAAAAATCAAAAATGGTATACAGAGATGAGTACGCACGAAAGCGTAGGCTCTATTGACAACTATATTGAAAAATTTTTTGGCCCGGAAAATATAGCGAAACTGAAAAACAAAGATAGTTGGGTCGGAATTAGTTTCAATGAGTTATTAAAATTTGAGGAACAGAAAGGATTAATAAAATTTAACGAATACTTACCCATAAAACATGAAATCTCAGATGGTCTAACTGCTTGGGATAAAGCTGATGGCGATACAAAAGTAAAAGAGAGAATTAGAAATATTATTATCTTTAATCCTGAACAACGTAAAGAGATATCTTTACCTATTAAGTTCAAAAACAAGCTTTATAAGGACTTTTTTAATATTTCTGCCAGACCCAGTGATTCTGATTACGTTTTTTATATTGACTTTTCACTTTCTTTAGGATCCTCTGTATTTTTTAAAGAATTTTCTTACAAAGAAGAAAAAAAAGGTAAGACAAACAATACGAAATTCAAAGTCCTAATAGTTCCTTTTGCTGAAAATTTCTTCCGGGAATACAAATCAAAATACACCATTCAGATTAGTAAAGACTATTCCTTCCTTGAGATCTTTGCTGATGAAGATTTAATAATCAATCCTGGGCATGATATTGTAGAAACAGATTTAGTTGAAAATGAAAAATATGAATTATTTGAGAATCAAACGTTAAAACTTACTCTTACAGAAAGTAACACATTAGATAAAGCCAAAATTAGATTTCAATTAAAACATGGTGCGCTCCCGTTACATATGACGGCCAAGCTAGCGGAGGTAAAGCCCTTAACTTTAACTAGTATCGCAGCTTGGCTAAAGAAGAATGAGTCGTCAAAATCAATATACTTCAACAAACGGCTCAAGCAAGGTCAATCTGATGTAGTTATCACGCTTGAGCACGGTAATACGAATTATTTTCCAACCGGTGAGTTCCGTAATAATCTTATTTATGAAGATCTGATGATAGATAACGAAATTATTATCGGAAAAGTAGATATTAATAATAAGATAACTTGCTTAGCGACAAATATTGATAGAGACGTTGCAGATTGTTACTTGGACATCCTAAAGCATTTTAAGTACAAGTCTTCTGACTCATTCAAATTACTACCTAGTTTGACATATATAGATAATGAGTTAAAGTCTATATATAGTAGATTCTTAGAGTGTTATATAAAAAAACTAAATGAAATACAAGAAGATGAAGCGCTGACTCAAGCACAGCAAGAATTACTTAAATTGGGTACGATATTTAAAGAGAGTAACTGTCGATTTTATCTTTCTCCTTTACATCCGCTCGTTATTAGTTATCAACTAAATTTAAAGGGTGAAATAGATGACAACTTTTTAAGTGAGCCATTAGATGCGATTGTTAAAAGGCTAAACCCAATCAATCTATTACCATTTATTAATAAAGGAAATGGCAACAAAGAATATTATATAGCCTCGGAACAAGAACATAGCTTGGAGTGGGTAGAATATGTAGATGCCTCTAAAGAAGGGCAATCATTAGCTAGAAGAAATGTTCCAGAAATGCTTGCATCAAAAATCGCTGAATTTATCAAACATTTTTCCTACCTATTTATCGACTCTACCTCGCCAATTAAAATTAATCTTATTAATACTGGTGATTGTAAAGAAGCATTAAAAGGTATTTTCAATCATTTTATAAATGAAGTTAATGACAAATTATCCAAAGGCGAGAATCTTAATGAAATAACTCCAATAAATATAAGTATATATGGATCAGAATCATTTATCACCGCTTTTGATCAATTTTCTAAATTCGATGAAGCTGAGGATATAAAAAATAAGTTGGATATAGATATAGCAAGTAAAATTAGGGACAAAATAGAACTATCGGATTTGCTTTCTCTGTATCATGAAAAGGTTCACCTATCTAATATGAAAGGAACGAATTATGCTTACGCACATATATCCTTTTATCAGTTTGAAGAGAAAGAAATAGAAAAGTCGTTAAACAATACTAATAGCATTTCAACAGGAATTAATCTAAATGCTGTGATTAATGATTTGCCGTCGGTAAACGCTTCAGGGAATTACAGGACAAGTTTCGGAACGAAAGGTTTGAACTATTCGAATGGTTTAATTGAACTTAGTCAGAAATTAAATGCGCTTGCTTACATAAATAATACGTCTAATATATTTAAACACAGTAACGCTTTCGCCTCGGTGATCAATTATGATGTTAAACAAAGGCTTCAAGCCATATATGCGGCAAGTCAATGGATAACATTTATAAATCCACGAGTAGATCTAAGTTTTTTTAAAGAAGATAAAGATGTTGTTATAATACACTATGCTGATCAATTTGGAAATTCCACAGGATACGATTCGATAACAGTAACAAGCAAGTGGGAACAGTATGAGTATATAATTAAAGAATACTTAAGAGGAAAAGTATCCTTTATTGATAACAACATTAAGAACATTATAAATATGTTTAATGCTATTAATGGTTATTGGCTTCTACGATTAGGTTCTCAATCATCGAACATCGAACGGGAAAAAATCAGTATCTTATCAGCATTTAAAGAAGCATTTGCAATTTTAGACCATCCTAATATTACTTGGATATCGCTATCATTAGAGGAAATATTACGTGTCACTGCAGGCGCCGGTTTAAAACAATCCGATCCTAACGCTCTGTTTTCCGTTAAGTCACTTCAACAGGCTGGTTCTTTTAGTGATGACATTCTAATGGTGGGTATAGAGGAAAGGGATAATAAAATAAAGGTTTACTTCTATCCTATTGAAGTCAAAATTGGAAATAACGACAAACTGACTATTGAGAAAGCAACAAAACAAGTTTCAAACACTTTAGACCTATTAAATAACACTCTATCGAAAGATGATTTTAATGGAAAAATTTTAAGAAATTATCTCATAAACTTAGTTCTTAATAGTGCACAAAAATTAGCTTTGTATGGTATTTGGCCTAATTACACCGAAAAATGGATAGGTTTAAACTCTTTGAGAGGTCGCTTATTGAATGATGATTTCGAGATAGCCTCCTTAAAAGAACATATTCAACAAGGTGCTATCATTTCCTTCAAGGCTAGCTCAAGTTTTGGTAAACGGAAAATCCAAATCGTAGAGCAGTTTTTACTTATTGACTTATTGGAATCAGATGGGATGAATGATTTAGTCAAATCCATCGACGAATTAAAGGCTCGGTATCTTTCCGATACTGCCGTTGGAATAACAAAGGCAGATTTACTAGAATCAAAGTATATCAATACTAGAGACAATTGCGAACAGCAAAGGATTGAACAAACAATTGATAAGGCAGTCACGGAAAAACTTACACCTAATAATGAAATAAAGGTGGAATATACTTCTAAAGAAAAAAAGACAGAAAACACACGGCCATTGAAAATAACTTTCGGACATCACGCAAATTCAGGACAATCAATAGATTGGTTTCCCACGTCGACAGATAAAGTAATGCATACCAACACAGGTATTATTGGAACGATGGGGACTGGTAAAACACAGTTTACGAAGTCATTAATAACACAGATTATTAGAAATCAGAGTGATAACGTAAATGGTAGCCCCATCGGAATATTAATATTTGATTATAAAGGAGACTATATCAAAGAGGATTTTGTAAACGCAACCAATGCACAAATCTATGAGCTAGAAAATCTACCGTATAATCCTTTGGCATTATCTTTAGGAAAAAATCCAAAACGTAGGCTACCGATTCATACAGCATCTACATTTATTGAGACATTATCCAAAGCTTATAATTTAGGGCATGTTCAATCACTAGAATTAAAAGAAATTGTTAATGAGGCGTATATAAATAACGGAATACTCAAAGATGATCCAACTACCTGGACTAAACCCGCTCCAACATTAGATATGGTTTTTGACTTATATTTATCAAATGATAAAGTAAAGAAAGACAGTCTATATGCAGCTATCGATAAACTATATGATTTTGGAATTTTCGAACCAGACGCTTCGAAAACTATTCCACTCTATGATCTTATAAATGGTGTAACCATTATAAATCTAAATGGATATAGTAACGAAATACAAACTTTAGTAGTTGCGATTACATTAGATTTATTTTACGCTCAAATGCAGATACATGGTCACAGTAAAATAGATGGTAATTTAAGGCAGATAACTAAAATGATATTGGTGGATGAGGCCGACAACTTCTTGGGCAAGAATTTTGAATCTTTACGTAAAATCTTAAAAGAGGGACGTGAATATGGCGTGGGAACCATACTATCCACTCAATTCTTAAATCATTTTAGTACGGATGACAATGAATATTCCAACTATATACTCACTTGGATAATTCATCGTGTAAATGAAATTAAAGAAAAGGAGTTGGCATCTTTATTCGATATACCAAATAAGAAAGATCGCGATGAGCTGATTGGTGAAATCAAGGGGTTGGATAAACATTATTCAATTGTTAATCTCGCCGGTTCCCCCCCAATTAAAACGAAGGATCTTGCATTTTGGGAATTAACAGAATTAGCGAAATAAAAACCGAAATTTTATGAATGCAGATCAATATTATAATACAATAAAAGATCAAAGTATTTTGGTTTTTAATGAATCTATTCAAGACCTAGATACCTTAGGGATGGTTACTGATATCAAATCTAATTTAAAGATTTGGCACACTTTAACTCATCAATGGCAATCCTCGGAAATGTTAAATAACGCGTTAGAGGAATTGGATATTTCTTGCTTACATTTACTATTTGGGTTTTATCGAAGCTCTTTTAAGTCATTACGTTTAGCTGTAGAAATGATTTGTGGAGCACTTTATTATTCAGCCTTCAATTTGGAATATACTGAATGGGAACAAGGCTCCAAGGACCTAATTTGGAATAATATAGTTTGTAGAGACAATGGTATATTTTCTCCTAGATTTAGCAACGCATACTTTCCTGAATTAAAAGACGAACTCGACGCATTTCAGAGTACTACAAAGAGTTTATATAGAGAATTATCAGAAATGGTACATGGCAATAATAATACTTGGAACGGTGAGAATCCAAAAATTGAATTCAAAGACGATTTGAGACAAAAATACCAAGCATATATAGAAACTATGAGTAAGATATTGAATTTTGGTTTCTCATTGAAATATTTAAAAAAGTTTGACGATCGAGAAAAAGAACAGATTGAAACTTATATACGTGCTAGTATAGGATATATAAACAACATAAGAAAAGAATTAGGAGGACCTACCGATGAGTAATTTTCAGTACAGAACTGAAGGCATAAGAAAAGAAAAGTATTTCGATTATTTTGTTGAAACTGAGATCGAAAGGGAAATTATTAACGATTTTAAATCGGATTCTCATGTAGTTCTAGAAGGAAGTAGAGGCTCCGGAAAATCATTCATAATGAAAATAGCAGAGAGTGAACTCAGCAAAGACTTCTCTAATAACAATGTATTACCTATATATATTACATTTGTAAGTAGTTCACTACTACATTCAAGCGATCCAAATCAATTTTTTCATTGGATGATAGCGAAAATATTGAAAGAAACATTAAAAACATTTGACAAGAGAGGCTTTACAATAAGCAAATATGCCCATTCACTCATCAAGGGTAGTGAAGAGAATCAGTTAGAGAGATTAATTAATTTATTTGAGAACTCTTATAAAAATGCAAATAAAGATATAGATTCAACTAATCTTCCAGAAATTAGCGATATAATGGAAGTGATTGAAACCGTCTGCGATCAAAACAGTGTTCATAGAATAGTTTATTTCTTTGACGAAGCAGCACATGTATTCCGACCGGAACATCAAAGGCAATTTTTTACCTTATTTAGAGACTTTAAATCCCCTTATATTTCATGTAATGCAGCTGTTTATCCAGGTGTTACCCACTATGGTAGTAGTTTTGAAATGACTCATGATGCCCTACATAGAATACTGGAAAGAAATATAACTTCGAATTCTTTTCTCGCAGACATGAAATCTATGGTATTAAAACAAGGTGGCGAATCATGGAAAAAGAAAATTGAAAACCAAATGGAAAATTTCAATACTTTGGCCTATTGCTCAGGGGGAAATCCAAGAATCTTCTTAAAAACATTGGATAACATTGATTCTTTTACAAGTAATAAAATAAGCGATTATATTAGAAACTTTTATAGGTCTGAAATTTGGGTAGAACACAGCCAATTGGGAGAAAAGTATCATGGCTTAAAAAAAATAATAGATTGGGGACGTAGTTTCCTAGAAGATAGTGTTATCCCTGCCACATTTCAAAAAAATGAAAAATCAAATGATAGAAAAACTATATTTTTTTGGATTAGCAAAGATGCCCCTGAAATTATAAAAGAAGCTTTACGATTATTAAGTTACACGGGAATAATAAGAAAAATAGATAGTGGGGTAAAAGCTACCAAGTCGAAAATTGGTTCTCGTTATGAAATTAAATATGGATGTGTATTGGCTCAGTATTCTAATCCAACTACTGTGTCTAAGGATATTATACCTAATCTTAGACTTGAATTTGTGACTGAGTACGGTCAAAACAACTCTCTATATAGTAGTCTAAGTGACGAAAATATTCTAAATCTAACTGATCAAGAGTTTCTTGCGACATTAAAAGAACAGCTATCGAAGAGTATACAGTCTTTGGATCTCACTCATTGGCAAAAGTCCAAATTAAATAACATAAATGTAAAAACGATACAAAACTTACTAGACGTAACAGAAAAAGAGCTTATGAAAATTCCTCAGGTCGGAAAAGTCCGATCAAGGATAATGAAAAATTCAGCTATTTCAGAGCTACTCGAGACAATTTCCGGATGATCGATATCTAGAGACCTTCAATTTTTGACGATCTCTAGATATTTTATTATCTCGCCAAAGAAATCATAAAAATATTAGATGACTCTTAACATATAGCAAAATATCTTTTAAAAGTTATGTCATTTTTAGCTCGAACATCGAGTAACATGATCAACTTATCTTTTGCTTATATATAAGTAAACTCTAAACAAAACAGGCTATACACCCATCACCTTCATCGGTGAGGATATCCAATAATAAATCTGAATCATTAACTTTAGCTTTTTCGGCACGCTCTTGACGCTTTATATAATCTCGCTTGATTTGTGCGACACGTTCGGGCTTGGCTAGGTCCTCAAGACGTTCATCCATCCATGAATACCCCTCCTTTTCGTATTCAATAGCTTTCGCAAAACGATCCGGATGCTGCTCCAAAAGCCATACCCACTCGATCTTTTGCTGAAAGAAACAAAAGAAACATCCCGATCTTGAGCGAGAATAGGTTCCTTTTTTACCATCTACTTCAAATTCAATGGGTTCATAGTAAGCAGGCACCCCTACTCCGCTCTCACGAAGTAAAGCGAAGATATCATTTTTGACAAGCACATCGACATTATCCAGTAAAGGAAAATGATCTTCAAAGGCAATAGGACGGTTAGTCATCTTTAAGAATCCATACACCACTTTATTGAATAAAACCGTATCCAGATCAAGAAGTAATTTCACCTTATTGGCTAACAAAAAGGACCGACTAACTTCCCTTTGGATTACCTCATAAATGCGTGATGGTATCCCAGACTCACTATGTTGCAGATACAATTGCTCAACCAGATTGATATTGATATTATCAAAGACTTGCTTCATCACATCAATCGACCAGATATTCTGACGAAAAGGAAAGATAGACTGTATATTCGCCTTCGTAGAGATATAACCTTCCCGATCTTCGTCACCACGAATACCAACATAAGATATAACTAAATCGTCACCTACATAATCTTCGAATGGGTCCAATTTCAATTTTTTGGTACACCATCGTGCTGTGGAAGACGGTAAAAATCCTCCAAAAATCTCATAATAATGATCAAAGGGATTCTGATGGCTATCTTCAGCGGCGACTAATCTGTGGATTTTCTTACCAAGGTAATTCTCTAAATTATCAATTAGCTGATAAGTTTCTTCTAGTTCTTTACCTGTGTCTGTAGTATAATACTCGATATCCAGATCCGGATATTTATTTTTCATATAAATAGCTAGAGCGGCGCTATCTTTACCGCCCGAAATCCCCATTACGTGTCTTACCTTTCTAGCCATCGGTATATTATTTTTTTAACTGCTCCTCCAATAGGCGCGTTAGAATAAAGATATTTAAATTTTTATCGCCAGTCAATGCCTTCGCTAACTTTTCTTGCTTCTGGCCTACCTCCTTTAGCTTTTCTTGACTTATTTTGACAATACGGCTTTGAGCTCCTGAATTGATACTAGTGAGCTGCACTTTGAAAGTGTTTGCGACTTCGCTGTCGTCGGCTTCGGCGATGATGTCGGTATAATTGTCCAGTTCCTCAATAAAATCTTTAAACCTACTATGTAATGTATCTTCTTCGAAATCCTGTATAGTGTCCAGCGCTTTTGAGATTACCGCTTGTGAAATAGAATTTAACCATGCCTGTTTGTCATCCAGTGGCGAATTTAACCGCATTAAAAATGTTTTTAAATGCGGTGGCAATAAATCTTTCTTTGCCTTTGCAAAACGCTTTTGGAGTTTACCTCTCCATGTTTCAAAGTCATTATCAGAAGTAAGTCCCAAAATGTCTTTTCGGATATATACTTCAAACCGCTCTAAGAGGGCATCATAGCAGGTCTGAATCTCTTTAATACAGCCCCTCAGCTGATCAAAGTAAACACCGAGCTTTTCGGGAGACTCATTCAGTTCGGATAGACTATATCCCAATGCCTGTGGAAAATCCTCAAAGAAAGATTTTTCCGGATCCGTGGCTTTGGTAATAGCTTCCCGTAGACGCTGTGCTTCTTTTGTGATCCCTTTGGTTTGCTTTGCATAAGGCTTCAAATCCCTGTAAAATGTTAAAAAGGGAACGATGGTATTAATGAAGCTTTTGTTGGAGAGCTCGTCCGTAGTCGCTTGACTCAGGAGCTCGCGATAGTGGTTAAATACCTCCAATCGCACACCTTCGACATGAAAAGCCTTAACACTATAATCCTGCGGTTTACGAATAAGTAACTCAAAAGTGTCAACAGAAAGATTGGGAATAAACCGAATACCTTCATGATAAAGTGCAAAACTCTCCCTTTTGACCAACAAAAATAAGGGTAACAAGAAGTCCAAAAGCCCCTTTTTAATCTTAAACGGTCGCTTCGTAACAATATCTATAAATTCTTGAAGTGATCGTTTTGATTGTTTACTGGATTCGAGGAAATTATTAAATTCCCTCCAGATTGGCTGAAAACTTTCGTCTGTCGGTTCACTGAGCTGCCAATATTCGCCTATCTGCTGATGGAATCCTTTTTGCTTAAACAGGGACAGGTAAATGGTCTTGTCCGGCGGGAATAAATGTGCTGCATAACCTAATGCTTCTTCCGATTCTTTTTCTATTAGATTAGTCAAAAGATTCTTTCTCGCCGTAGATATCTGCGAAGAGAGTTTGCTCTTATTGACCATTTCATTGGAGTAATGAGGCGCCTGTTCATACACCTCGGAACAGACTCTGCTTAGGTAGCTGTTAAATTGCCCCCAATTTGAAATATGTTCCTCTAAATTAACGCCGCCAAAATAAAGCGCAATTTGTCTGTGATCAAGCTGCCTCAAATTGTCCATGACAGTCTTCTTCAGCAAATCGGACTGATGTCTTAATATACCATCGAATTCCTTTAAAGCGATACGGTCTCCTTCATTTTTTTTCCTGGCAATTTCAACTTGCTCAGTATAATCCAATAAATCGACGATCTCCTGTGTATGCTGATAATAGATATATAGAATAGCTTCTTTTTGATCTGCGGAAACTAAACGAATCGTGTCTTCTGTGCAGGTTGTCGAAAATACTAAATTTATGTATCCATCAATTTCACCTTTGGGTACAAGCGATATGGGCTCGTCGGATAGCACGAATTCAAAATACCGTGGATTACCGGTTTCTAAATAATGCTGTTTAGCAAGAATAGCCGGAAAACTGAATAACCTATTTAGGCGTTGGCTGATGCTGGTCGTTCTGGAAATTTCAGTCTTTGCTAATTCAATCGCCTCATCGATATCTACGTCAGTACCCTCAAACAAGACAAAACGTTTCTCGTGCTTTCTGAAACGAAGGATATTAAAGTTCTGCAAACGGCGCACAACGATAGCGACATCATAGTTCATGGTCAATCGTAAATAATCAATTAAGAATTGATCATCTATTATCATAGACTTGCGCGCAAATAAACTGAGTAATCCGACGGTCTTGATAACAGCTAAAGCCTGATGTAACTCTTCGCCCTCAAACAATCCTTCGGCTTTTTCGATACAGTCAAGGATCAACTGCCAACTACGGAAATTCGGGTTGAGCGGAGCGGTAACGACTACATAATAATGATACAATAAATAATCGAATACGTGAACTAAATTATAGTAAAGGGCATGCTCCTGCTGTTGAAACTGATGAATACCTCTATAGTCGTCAGAATCTAAAAAAGTGAAAAGGGAACGATCATTTTGCCCATACCGCTGCAATGACAACGTCAGCACACTTCCTGACAGAAGCTCTAAAGGACTTATCTTGCGTGCGATATCTTCAGTAAAATAATCATTTAAGGGAAAAGCTTTAGAGTGCTCTATAAGCTTATATACCTCATCCAATGATGGTATATCGCACTGTACCCCCTGTGCAGATAGTCTCTCGGCTGCGATCAACAACAGCTGCTCTGCAGGAATATTGAACGCAATCTCTTTAAATCGTCCTTTAACCTTTAACCATTCATTGCGTTGCGAATCCGACAAGCGGGATGCATACGCAGAAAAGTCCTGATGCAAGGTCGTAATAAGTATCACATTACCTTTTGGGTCGTTTATGAATTCGGATAAACGTTGTATAAAATAGAAATCCGCTTCGGGATTGTTGCTCTTGGCTGCATATTCCAGAAACTTACCAAATTCATCAATACACAGCAGCCACGCCACTCCAGCTTCACGAAGATCCTCAGCTCTGGTCCGAAACGTTTCGATGACATCTTTTTGTTCGCAATCAAGTTCTCTTGCCATTACCTTTTCCAGCGATTCAAACTCGCCGACAATATCTAAAGTATGATAAGAGCTGTAACCTCTCAGAAAATAGTCAAAATGTTCGAAAAATTTATTCTCGCTGGTAACGGCACGCTCTAAAGCCCAAAGGAAAGTAGACTTTCCCGTACCGTAAGCGCCGATGATCGTAAATGCTCTTGCACCAGAATTGGCAGTTTCAACGATCTGTTCAAAAGTTAATTGTCCGTTGATCGTGCGGATGTAGTTAATCTCACGATCCTTGTCACGAATGATGTTTACGGATGGGGAAAAACTAAACGTTTGCATAATCTCGGTTATAATAAGTATGAAGAATTGTGTATTTGTCTAAATTGCTTTTTATCTGTAATACCTGATTACCAGCAGTCTCGGTATATGTTGCGTAGTCGCTTGACATTTCCTTTAACGATGTGATCAAGCTGCCTTCGGTCAACAGAAAAACGTTTCCCAATGAAGACGGATCATTGGCCAAATGCGTAAGGCTAATGCTCTGCCCATAGACTGGGTTATCGAGAATGACGAACAGAAGCACCTCAATTGGTATATTTTTGGCCTGTAGGTCAAACTGGTACCAATCCAATAAATGGTCAGAATCATCCAACTGTTTAAAGTTGGCTATCAAGGAAAGCTCCTGCAAGATATTATTGTACGATTCTTCAATTTCTGATGCTTTCTGGCCAACATAGTTTGCCAAGAAAACTTTAATATCCGAATCTAAAGTTGCGGCGCTAAAACTGGCCTGTTCTTCGAGAATGACCCGATTTAAAAACCGTTTAAGATGTTCTTTTGTAAATTCAGTCCGTTCTCTACGAAAACGGTTAAAGACTAAGTTATAAATAGAGGCTTTCTCGTTTTTTACGAGCTGGTAATGTAATAACCATAGGGTCATCGTATCTTCAAGATATGGATCCACTCCGTTGTCTCCTAATATAAAGTCCGCAAACTCTGTGGTACGGTCCGTTTCGTCAATAATACCAAAAGCTTTAAGCCAAAAACGAATGGACGTGACCATGTTCTTACCGACACCGAGATCCACCACCGCATCGTCGTCGGTAAATCTTTTGCCGGCCTGCACAAAGTCATAGCCTTTTTTTAGCCAGTATATTTTACACGAAAAAGTCTCGTGTCCTGAAAATGATAATTTTGCCATTAATAATTTTTACACCTCAATTTAGAAAGCCATTGCCCGCAATCGAGTTATGATCTGTTTAACCGCTTCTACGGTTTGTTTTATTTGTTCCGCGGTATTGAACCGTCCAAGGCTAAACCGTATAGAGTTGTTTGCTTGATCCTTAGTCAAGCCCATAGCCTGCAGCACATGCGAAGGTTCCATCACAAAAGAATGACATGCTGAACCATTAGACACACAGATATCTTTTAATCCAAGTAACACTGCGTCATTGCCAACACCATCAAAACGAATATTACTTGTTGTATAGATTCGATGTTCGCCTGATCCATTTAATTTTGCACCTTCAATTGTCAGCAGCTCTTGCTCTAATACGTCGCGCAGCATTCCGATTCGCTTATTGTCCTCATTCATCTGCGACATTGCTATCTCCGCTGCCTTTGCCATACCAACAATACCCGGGACATTAAGCGTACCACTTCTCAAACCTCTTTCATGCCCTCCACCGTATACAAGAGACCTGATCTTTAGGCGTGGGTTTAGATAGACGGCACCAATTCCTTTAGGGCCGTAGAATTTGTGAGCTGAAAACGTTAGGATATCGATAAAAGAACTTGCTTGAATTGGTAACTTTCCAACCGACTGGGTGCCATCGCTCATGAATAAAGCACCATGTTCATGTGCAAGCTCAGCAATTCGTTCAATATCCTGAATAACGCCAGTCTCATTGTTGACATGCATCACACAGACTAATACCGTATTCTCTTTAAAAGCTTCTTCAAGTTCGTCGAAATCAATCAGCCCATCGTTATTAACTGAAAGGTATGTAACCTCAACTCCTGTATTTTCAAGATAGCGGCAAGTATCCAAAACGGCAGGGTGTTCAGTCTGTACCGTTATAATATGGTTCTTTGCCTGTGTCCCAGCCGGCAGTCCCTGTAACGCTAGATTTATACCCTCCGTAGCACCAGCCGTGAAGTAAACATCTTCTTCATTGACATCTATAAGGTCCCCTATCTGCCTGCGTTTTTCCTTTACTATTTCACTCAGCTTCTTACCCATCATGTGGCTACTCGATGCATTCCCAAACATATCGGTCAAATAAGGCATCATCTCCTCAAGAACCCTTGGGTCCAATGGAGTGGTTGCATTATTATCGAGATAAATAAAGTTGTTCTGCATGAAAGATCACATTAATACTTGTACAAATATAACTTTTATAATAGACCTATTTGTCACAAAATCATACTTTGGACAGATTGTTTCGTTAAGATTTTACAAACGCTTTGAATGACAGTTTTTTTTGATCTTAACAATTTAAAATTGTTTACATAACTAATCTATCAGCTGTATAAGATCGATACATAAACAAATGCCGTAAGGCTGCAGATTCGAAAACCATTTTGCACACACTGCATCATAGTTGTAAATGATTAAGATCAGTCTTTATCAATACACTAGGCTAATCTACAAATTTAAAACTAAATATTTTAGTTTTAATATTTTTATTATCCTGTCGTGTTTTTGATTAAACTTAGTAATTTGCAAAATATCAATTGCAGCGAATGGACAAAACACTTCCGTATTATATACATTGTTTTAGGCACCTAAACAGAGACCGAAAAAATGGTGGAGCACCGCATAAACCAATTTTACTACTTAGTGTCATTGACCTATTTGACAAAAGGACTTATAGCAATGGACAAATCTTTATCCTACCCGAACTTGTCAGTTCATTCAGGACTATCTGGAATCAATTAGTGGAGACCAAGCATGATATTAATTTCGCTATGCCTTTTTATCATATGCGGTCGGAACCTTTTTGGCAACTGGTCCCGAATTTGGGATTTGAATCTTGGCTGGAATCAAAAATATCTATGCGAAGCTTTGCGAATTTGAACATTGCTGTATATTGTGCACGGATAGACGATAATCTTTGTCAGATTTTGAATGGCAAAGTAGAAAGAGATATTTTACGCTCTGTCATTTTGGATGAGTATTTCCCAAAGACTAAATATCAGTTCGATAGTAGCATGGATTTACTTCCGGACGCCTCTATATTAAATGAAAGTACAGAAGAATATAAGAGGACACTTTCCGTACTTAGAGCGAAATTAGATGCGGAATCATATCAAGAAGAAGTATTTGTCCGCAGCGGATTATTTAAAAGGGAAATACCTAGAATCTATGATAACACTTGTGCAATTTCGAAAATGCGTGTTAATACCTTAAATTTTGTTTCCATGGTAGATGCCTGCCACATTGTTCCATTCTCTGAAGGAAGCAATGACTCATTAACAAATGGAATAGCGTTGTGTCCAAACCTCCACCGTGCTTTCGACCGAGGTCTTATTTCCGTATCCGACGACTACAAAGTCTTGGTGAAGAGCGATTTTATAGAAAACATCAACTCACCATACAACATAATACAGTTCCGAGGAAAGGAAATCCTTCTGCCAAAGGATAAGTCCAAGTACCCCTCGATTGATAATTTTAGAATTCATAGAAAAAAATTTGGTTTTTAATAGACGATCTAAATGTGGTAAAACCAGCAGCTTTACCACATTTAATTATAGAGTTATATAACGATCTGTATAGATTACATGAATGAATTATCTTTTTTTCTTTTTTATATTTTTTAAAACTTGTATTAGTTCATTTAATACATTCAAATCGTTTTCTAGAATCAAAAAGTAGATTGTCTTCAATCCCCACAAGATCAAACCATATTTGATGATTTCTATAAAGATTAACACTTTATCAGCCAAAATCGCCTCATCAAATAAAACTCCAGAAGTCGTTAAGATAGATCCTATTAAAACCAAAAATAATTGGTAAAACCTTTCTTTTCGTTTTTCGATTCGCTTTACGTTCGTTTTAAGCTCAGATGTGGAACTAAAAGATAGCCCTTTTCCTTTTAAGTTTGCCCTCTTACTTCTTGAAATTCGAAGCGCCATAGTCATATTTACCGTATCTGGTAAGTTATTGCGTTTTCTGTATTGCTGATCCAATTCCCTTTTTTCCTCCAAAAAATAAATAAACCCAAAGACAGAGATCATTATTATGCTCATCCCGAATGCAATAATGAGATCAATGGGCAATGATGTCATACTTATTACGGGACACATTATTAATGGAAAGAAATACAAAAACATAATTGGCAGTAAACGTCTAAATTTAAATGCGCGTTCTGTCATTCCGTAAACATGTTCACAATACGCCCACTTTTTAAAATTTTTGTTGATAATCTGATTTGTCATAATAGTGATGTTAATTAGTTCTCGATATTAAGTTAAGAAAAAAACTCCAAAAAAAAACTAACAATATTAGCAATAAAACATCTAATTTGACCTACTGAAATGACGCTTTGTCCGTCATCTGCCCCGGATCAGGAGTAGCTGGTGTGGGATAGTAAAGAAGCGGCGCCAGGTATCTCTTTTTTCATAATATCCCAATAATTGAACACCTAGATAAATTAGATTGCTTCCTTGTAATCTCGTGATTTCATGTGCAGATAGATCGTGCATTGCATCCATCGTCTCTCTGATTAAAAATTGATTTGCCTTTTTTTTTGATTAAATAATATGGGCAAAGCTATTGTGATTTTGGACGGTGTCTGAGAAAATGAACGTTAAGTAATCGGTAAATGGATTCCATCAATAGGAACGCAATAAATACATCCGAAAATAAATTTTGAACCGCCAAGATTTTTTCATGGGTGGGCTGATCCTTCTGTATAACAGTAATAGAGAACGATCCGATTATACCCATACAACAGGAACAATAACTTATTTTTCAAAAGAGTATAAAGAGTTTCCCAACAGATTCCGTGGAAGCTACAGATATCTGAAAATAGACAGCTCCCCGTATGTTTTCAAGATTTACGAGCCAAATAGTGCTAGAAACCTACAAACAATAGATGACCTCCGTGCGGGTGATAATATCGAAATCTACTACAGCGAAACCCCGGATACACAAGTGACAGACATTAACGAACAATGTCGAGTTTATTGATTATCAAAGCATCCCTTTTTCATCAACATTCGATTTGAAGATATGTTCAGTTATATATTTATAGGGTTCGGGGTTATGCTAGCAATATTAGGTCTGAATATCAAAGTAAATAAGTATCTCATCTCGAAAGGGTATCGTTAACAGTACGGTGTTCCCGTAGCATATTAACGGTGTTGGATACCGAAAATCGACTCCATAGGCTTGAAATAAAAAAGCCTCCCCTAATCGGCCGGGGAAGCTTGTCAGTTGGCTTACCTACTGATCGGGACCATAACTTTAATCGGCAGAGGTCCATACACCTAAAGATAAGAAAAATATTTTAAATTATGTATTGGTCAATTCGTAAAAAAGTTGATCAATCGCTGGCATTTTTAAATGGGTCTCGGCCTCTGTATCTACGGTATGGCGATAGCTATACACTCGATAGCCTGAGCTCGGGGAACAACCCTGTCACCCACATAACGGTAACCGCGTTTACGATAACGTTTGTACAGTACAGATATTTCTTATGCTTGATGCATCCATAAGGGATTATAAGGCGCTAAGCACGTACATGCAGTAAAATAACAAAAGCCCAATCTGGGTGACAGATTGGGCTATGTTACTTACTTATTTACGATATCAGAGTACCAGACAAAGATAAAAGGTAACAGAACAAAAAGTATTGACCCTACGGTCAGCTGGGCATATTTGCGCTTTTCCTGTTTAGACCACTTTTCATATCTGTCAAAGTATTTTATGTATTTATCCTGCCTGAAAACAAACACATAACAGATCAGACCAGAGCCGACCGCACAGCCCATTATAGGTGCTGTGGATATGCTGACTTTCAACATCATCAGAACCGAAAAAAAGAAGAGAGCCAAACCACCCCAAAGGAAACCGCCAGCAGCTACAGTACTGAGACCAAACCGCTTGTCTCCCCACATGTTTTTGTTATCTGTATCAATACTCTGACGAGTTACCCCCATTTTTTCATATCTCCTTTTAATAAAAGGAATCTTCATCAAAAGCCAGATTACTTGACCAGAATTTGAAAGTTTTAAGACACCTTGCAACTGGAAAACATCCTTTTAAATCCAGCTCTTGAATGGCCTTGCTGATTTTCCAGTTCACGACAAATGTTATCGGTCTTTCTGCGTTCCTTATTCTTAACAATCAACAGTTGCTCACAAAATCCATTTTAGGAAATTCAAACGTAAATCATTAATAAATTCAAAATTAGTAGAAAAAACATCCATCCCACGATCATCATAAATATTAATGACAACCGGGATTTCAAAATTTATATAATAGCACGTTATATTAGCAGAAGGCTCTATTGCCATATCATGATGAATTATCAATTCCTTTATGTAATTCCCTATAAACTCGTCATATTTTTTCATTTTAACGTATAACATATCACACTCCGACTCTAAGTCCCTTGTCCTTTCTGCTTGGTGATCTGTTCCAATTATTAATTTTTCCAATAATTCGACAGCGTTATCATCCCACAATAGGATACGCAACAACACTTCTCTATTTTTAAAACAATACGTTAAAATATCGGTACTTCTCTCAATTGCTTCCCTTATTCTGCTTTGCGTTTCTTCCAAATCTCCTGCCAACTCAAATCTTAATCTATTATCATGTATAGAAGATAAGGATACACGATTCAAATCACCAAAAGCATTGGTAAAAGGGATTTCAAAATCTACATTATTAACTATCATATTAACAAAAAATATAGGTATGTAAGCTGTATATGGAAGAAACCGAAAAGTCGGCTCCATAGGCTAGAAATAAAAAAGCCTCCCCTAATCGGCCGGGGAAGCTTGTCAGTTGGCTTACCTACTGATCGGACCATAACTTTAATCGGCAGAGGTCCATACACCTAAAGATAAGAAAATATTTTTAAATTATGTATCGGTCAATTCGTAAAAAAAGTTGATCAAATCGCATCTGTTTGTCCCGCCTTTTAATTTGAGGGAAGCGGTTCGAATAGGTACAAATCTATTTTATTGTAGCACTACATTTATGATAAGGACTTATTGTATGAGTACTTCAATATGCTTAGCGAATGCGGATTTGATTTAATTTTTCAACGTTCTTATCCGTCCTCGGCATTAATGTCACCATGTATAGATATGGACGACCCCTATCGGAATACTTTTACTGAAATATATACAGAAAAAGGTTACCTACAAGTGGAATCTGTCCAATCTTGTTAGCTTTTATACGCATGAACATATCTGTGAAGATTGATTTTTGGCAATGGGCAAACGCCCCTTTATTTTTAAAAAAACTCCTGATAAAAACGGGCAGTTTGGCATGTTTTAAAATAAGGGAAGATAGCTAATGAGGAATCTAAAATAATATGCTTCTTGACCAGAAGAATGGCATTTTTTTGTAACCTAAATTTTATTTTGGACGCTAATGATTCAAACATTGCATTTTTAATGTTTGAGGTCGATTTTTTTGTATTTTATAAAAATATTCTTGCTTTTTTAACAAAAAATCACTAATTTAAACTCATTAATTAATTATTTCAAACTTAAACTAAGAAAATGGAAACATTAAATCTTGATGAAATAGCGTCTCTTGAGGGGGTAGATAGCTGACTTATAGCTGTGGGCCTGCATTGGCGGGTGCTGTAGTTGCAACGGCTGGATTTGCATTTGTAACAAGAGGTGCAGGCCTCATTGTTTCTTTAGTTGGAAAAGGGCTTTCAACGGCTTCGTTAATTGATTCGTGTTCTTAAAACCTAACGTTATGAATAAATTTTCTTATATTATTATCGCAGCATTTGCTGTAATAGAAATTACTTCAATAGTTCTATTTTCTATAGGAGAAATCAGTTCAAAAAATTTTTTAATATCTACTGCAGTATGTGTGACAGGAGTATTGGCACAGAAACTTAGCATAGATAAAAGAAACAAATTAAACAGTATTAAAGAGTAGTTTATCTCTACCAAATTTAGAAGTGGAATAAAATTATGGAACCAGCCATCCTAAATGACAGGACTAACAAGATTTTCAGATATGTTGAGGCTTATAATAGTATGGACGTAGGAAAAATGACAGTAGATTTTGATGACCAGATCGTTTTCCTAAACCTAATGAATGGCGAAAAAACAATGGAATTGCAAGGAATTGAAGAGTTTAAAAAACAAGCGATCGAGGCTCTCTCCTATTTCAGCGAAAGAAAACAGTCTATCGAGACATTGACCCACAATATTGACTCTTCAGAGATCTCTATTAACTACTGGGCGGTTGCCGCAATGGACTTTCCGAATGGCTTGAAAAAAGGCGATGAGATAACCTTAAAAGGCAAATCCGTGTTTGAGTTTTCTGCGGACGGGAAGATAGTTAAACTGACTGATATAGCTTAATATTATAAAGGAAAATAATACATTAATCAACAAACTATAAATTATGTTCTCATTTGGATTATTGATGTACCTCATATACGGAGGATTTATAGCAATCTGTCTCTATGGACTTTACCTCGTACTATCTAAACTACTTGATAGATACCTTGCTGCCAAACGCGATCACACCGCAGCGCTCCGTGAGCAAAATGATATTCTAAAAGTTATCGCAAAAGCTGTTAAACCTAGGGACGACAATAATCCTACTGCCTAGGGTCTTCGTGACGTGATGAATAGTGAGAAAATGGAATAGACTTTCCGACAATTTTATATTGCATACCCCCATCTAATATCTGCTGTAAAAGATGCTCTGATCGAAAGTAACTTAAAAGGAATTCAAATTGGTCAATCGCTGACTGACCAATTACAAAGTTCTGACTACAAGATGAATTCAATTCATCAGCCGACGACTGATGAATTGAAACAAGCGTTTCAACACCAATAAAAAATGGGCCACAGACATTTATTTTGGCGATCTCGCCGCAAAAACTGGAAAGATGGGTAACCATTATGCCTTCCGCTCTCATATTATTATACTTAAAAAATGAAAAAGTTAGATACATTCAAGATTCTCGCTGCAACTGTCCTCTTGCTCACAGCGACAGCCGCCTTCAGTCAAGTCGACAACCGCTCGATCACCGACACCTTAACTAAGGGATTGAAACTACCGACGCGCAAGGAAACAGGCAAGAAAATATTAAAGGGTGTTTATAGGTTTACTGTAGAGATTGACGGTACCGTCAGAGATGTTCAAGTCAAAGATAGCATGGGCTTTGGAGTTGACGAAGAAGTGATAAAAAAGCTTAAAGCCTCTAAAAACTGGAAAGTTGTCATATTTGACGGTGAGCCTAGGCGGATAGATTACTCTTTACCGATCAATATTACCTTACCGAAAAAGTAAAGGTTTTAGGTCTCAATATAGAATCGTTTGAGAAGCAGCTTTTATCATCAATAAACAATAATCCGGATGAGATGGTCATATATTTTTTTGCACTGGGGAAGTACAATACTACTAGCTGCTCTCCTACTCCCGATATTTGGAGGTTTTGAAAACAATGTAATATTTAAGGACCTTTGGCGTTTTCCTTTTATATTGATCGGTGGTATTATTCTTTCCCTACCAACGCTGTTTGCTTATATCTTGGTATTTTTTGTATTGAATCATTATAAGATTCATGTAAAATGGATAAAGCCTATCTTAATATCACTAACAGTTATTGGAATCTGCCTGACATACTCTCAATTATCAAAAACGTTGAATCTAATGTTTGTGTTGATTTATTCCGCTATTGCGGTAGCTTGCGGACTGCTTTTTAAGGTTGGGAAGAAATGATGTGGTTACCATCATTTTAGGCAACAGGCTTCTGATCGATTTTGAGTCTTAATTTATTAAAGTCATATGCCTATTTTGGTAAATAATCAAACTGGATGATGATACCGGCTTACCCATCTTACCATAGCTTTTTAAAAAGATACTGGAAGTATTCATTGTGCATCGCCAATAATGGCAGAATCATGGCGATTATTTGAATACACTATGAATCAGTATTTTATACAGGTTTAAAATGCATAGTTTGAATATGTGCAGAGAACACAGTTTTCTTAAAACACTATAGACTGTAAAGTTTTATCGTATTTTCAACCTATCCACGAAATTTCGAATTTACTTTTTAAAATATCCAGTTTAAAAAAAGTGAAGCTAAAATCATTTGACAGCAGGATCGATGAATTAAAACTTTCTTTCGACATCCTAGAGAGATTGAAAGGAATCAATCCAGTTAAGAAAATCCAAAAGATGGTATTATTATAGAGGAGTAGAACGATCCCAAACATTACAAATGTTAAGACAGCGAACACAAGATTGAGCGAGTTGTTCATAATAAATGAGCGAATACGTTCATGATCATTAGCACGTTGTAAAATGTCACCTAACATTTTGTTCTCGAAGAAAGAAACAGGAAGTTTCATTAGTTTAATAAGATAATCTGATATCAGTGCAATATTAATCCGAGAGGACATATGCTGCAATATCCAATCTCTCACTGCCGTACTTAATGTTATACTAATAATAAGAGCCAAATTTGCTGTCAACACAATGTTGATAAAAGTGACATCCTGTGTCTGTATACCTACATCTATAACGGCTTTCGAAACAAAAGGAAGTACTGCCTGCATTCCGGTAATCAATAACATTATTAATACTAGGTAACGCAAACTCTTCTTATAGGGGATAAAATATCCCATAATATTCTCTAATTGTTTCCCACGTTCGGCTTTTTCATTAGCTTGACGTTGTTTGAAATCTGCTTGTGGCTCGAGTATTAAAGCTACACCGGACGTTTTATTTTTGTTGCGTTTTATCCATCTATTTTCAAATTCTTCTTGATCATATGATATATATCCTTTAGCGGGATCGGCTACGAAATATATTGCTTTGCCATTTCGTTTTTGTTTCACTGCGTATAATATTACAAAATGTGAATTATCCCAGTGAATGATAATTGGTAATGGCACCTTTCGGATAATATCATCCATTGTACAATAAGCTGCCAACGAACGCAAACCGATAGATCCCGCTCCCTTCGATATACCAGCCAAAGAAACGCCTTCGCGAGTATTCCCACAGAGATCACGCAGATACTGTAGTGAATAGTATTTTCCGTAGTGTTTTGCAATCATCTTTAAACATGCTGGTCCGCAATCCATCATATCCAATTGTCTATCCAAAGGGAATTTCTTAAAGTTCATTTTGGCCTTTTCACGCAGTTAATATAATTTCAAAACAATGATACCACCTAAGTGTTATCGGAATGTTAATTAAATATTATTTTAACATTAAAGTTATTTTCAATACTTAAAATAAATATATTATTCTTTTATTTGCAATTAAGCGTAATATATTTATTTTTTAATACACATATTATAAATAAAAATGAAAAGAAAAGTTAAATTAGCATTCAAAGAGTTAGAAAAAGAACTATTATTGATTTCGACGAAAGAAACCTACCGACTATTAGGAGGAAATTCCACAGGAAACGGTGGATATTGGAGTTATGTCAATGGAAATTGGGAATACACATTTGAGGGAGGAACACTGGAAGAAGTCGTCGTAACTGGAAGCTCTGGAAGTTCTGGAAATTGGTACGGGCATTATTTTGGCCCCAATAATCCCCCGACATATCAGTTGCCGCCAATTGATAATCTAGATTTCTCTGCACTAATTCATGATCTTGGATATGACTCGCAAGGATCATCAGGCATTTCAGGAGCACTTTTTGATACTGATGTTACTGCAAATGACCTCCTATTAGTTATGATGGCTGCAAATACAGCAATGGCGGATCCAACTTCAGCAAGTTATGATGATTTCAAGCAACGCTTAACTGCTGCAGGAACGAGTGTGGTTTTTGGTGCAATTTCTATTTTAAAAATACACAAAGAGGCTGTTGAATCATTTTTTGGTATTTTTGGTAATACTAGCGGCAATTGATAATCATTTATTTTTGAATCATGGTAAAGTCCAAAGTCCTCGTTAAAGTGTTTGTTTTCCTACTCAGTATTATTGTAATTACCCTCATGTGTGAATTAGCCAGGAGACGGATAGGTAGCTTCGGTGGCGCCTACCCCTTTGTTGAAACATGGAAGATAAATCACTCAATAAAAGATGTCGAAAATAATCTAGCAAAACTTCATCGTTTAAACCCTACCCTTTTTAAAGATACGACGCAATTGGTATTAGCGCCTGACTTTACTGGTCACTGGAAAAAAATCGACTTTTATTATACAGATCGAGATGAAATTGTCCAAGTATTAATAAGAGGCTTTGGAAGTCGTACTAACATTTCCTTATATCGATTTATCAACAAGAATAGTGGCGTAATACGATTGATGAATAAAGATTTCAACTACTTCAACAACCGACGTGAAAAAGAACTATTTGAAAATAGAATTTTAAAATATTTATAAACCGCTAAAAGCATTCCCTCAACTTTAACGGGACTTTGGTAATGTTAAATAAGAGCACTATTTGTGTGCAGACTCTAACTAAAGCAAGCAGTTTAAAGTCCGCTGCTTGCTTTTGAAATAAACACCCTTTCTATAAGGTCCAAACACAAGAGGAATTTGCTGGTTCACCATTTAAATCTCAGAAAGAAGCAGTAAAACAATTATATATCCATCTTGTATAGAGACCATATACATACAGTAAAACCTTAATATTAAAAATTCGCACTTCGAATATTTACTCAAAATGAAAATCCAATTATATATTATTGACTACCACCTTAAGAAATCGAGCGGGCTTACTACTTATGTCGACCACCTAACCAATGGGCTTTCAAAAATACAAGAGATATCCTTAAATTACATTGGTATAAATGCCAAGATAGATTCTGAAGTCGAAAGACATAGAATAAAAAATGAAACTCATTTGTTATATTCAAATGAATTAGTTCTTTCCAACAAAAGCTCAAATGATAAATTAATTAGTTTATTAAAAGAAGATATAATATCCGGAATCCCAGTAATTTTCATTTTAATTGGATTAATCATGCTCCTTTTGCTCGCATATTTAAGCAACAATTTGAATGCACAACCATATTGACGAAACACTGCATTCCATGGAGAGACCAAATTACCCATAACTACGCTCTTTTTTCGAACCTTAATAGAGTTTTATTATCTAATTCAACTACACATTTTTTACATCCATCCCTGCAAAAAGAATACGTCGCCTACTCTGCAGTTGATCACGTTATCTGTGTAACGGAATTGGCAAAAAGAAACCTTAATAATCTATTTAATCTGCACAATAACAGTGTCATCTACAACGGATTGAAAAAAAGGACATCTATTATCCACTCGAAAAAAACTCTAAGGGAAAAATGGGGATTTTCCCAATCTGAAAAAATTATTTTATATGCAGGAAATATACATATTCGAAAAGGAATTTTTGATCTTATAGAGTCTTTTGGCGAAATTCTACAGAAACATCCCGACAGCAGACTGATAATTGCAGGACATGGAGATATTAATACTGTATTGTCAAAAGCCACTAAAATTTGGTCTAGAATCACCTTAACTGGTAATTTAAATAAACCAATGCTTAGTGAACTGTATCAATTATCCGACATTGGGGTAGTACCTTCATTTATAGAACAGTGTAATTACACCGCAATTGAGATGATGCACGCTAATCTCCCCATAATAGTTTCGGATATAGATGGACTTTCCGAGATTGTGCAAAATGATGGTGGTATTAAAATTCCAATTTTATTTAAAGAAAATGAAGCGACACTTGATATCACCAAACTTTCTAAAGGTATTAAACAATTAATTGAAAACCCAACATATGCGTTAGCCCTAGCAAAGAGATCGAAAGCATTAGCAGAAACGAGTTTTAATTCTGATATAATGGTATCTAAAACTATACAAGTTTATAAACATCTTCTGAATAAAAAAAAGAAAGCCAAATATGATCTAAAGCGTTTCCTATCAATCAACATTACAGTATGTCTGTGTTTTAAAGGGACAATCGAAAACTATAAAAGCGTTATCAATAATATATTAGAATCTAAACATGTTAAATTTAACTTGGTTGTAGTTGTTTCGGAAGTTGACTATATAGAATATTCAACTATGTTAAATCCTACATGCATTGATCTTAAATATATTATTGTTCCCAATAAACATTCAATGGTAAATGTATTGAATCATTACATACAAAGTTTGGATAAATGTTATATTTCAATTATAACAAGATATTGCTTAGTAGACTGTGATAGATTTATTAAGCAAATTGATTTTTTATTCAACGCGCCGCAAGTAGATTTTGTTGGATCGGACAGCATTATTTTAGATAATTTCGGAAATACAGTCGCGATAACACAGTTTTTTAAAGACACTATCGACTGTAAAATTTTATCATATTTTCAACCTGTTCATGAAATTTCGAATTTACTTTTTAAAATATCTGGTTTGAAAAAAGTGAAGCTAAAGTCGTTCAACAATGAGATCGATGAATTAAAACTCTCTTTCGACTTATTGGAAAAGCTAAATGGAACAAATATTCCTGAACTTCTTACATCAATGTTCATTGATCCATTAAAAAAAGAACTTAAAGAAGCGAAAAATAGGCTTCACGCTGCTCAGATTTTAGAGAATAAGTTAAAGGAGGCTAACATTAAATTTGACTTTAAAGAGTTTTCAGTTCATTTGGCAATTTATTTTGGGTATAAAAGGCAATTTTTTAATAATAAGACTAAAATTGATAGACTGGACACTTGGCTTAAGAGAGTTTTACCCATCTTACTGGGGGTTAATGGTCGCCATCATATTCCTATCAGCTTGGAGAACTATATCATGCAAAACATTTGTGGAGTGAATATTTCTCCTTGATACAATCCATGGCGGAATTATTCCTCCTGCGACAATAACAGCGGAGGCAAGGGAAATACATACCCTGGCGAAGGATTCCTGAAAATTGACAGCCCACTCCTATGTTTTCGAGATTTACGAGTCAAATAGCGTTGGAATCCAACAAACGATAGATGATCTCCGTGTGGGTGATCATATCGAAATATACTACAGCGAAACCCAAACCGTCAACAACATCATCAGTTTTTCGCAATTCATTGATTTTATGTCTGAAACCATCCTTTTGCGATGCAGATGAATTCTGATATAAATACTTCACATGATCACTATTTTCGCTTAAAAACTTTTTTAAATACTTATCATTCAAAAACTGTTTTTAATAATTGTTCTAAAAATATCGGTAGAACTGCTCATGTCTATTCTGGAGTCTGAATACACATAACTGCACTTTTATAGAAATTTTATTATCTTTGTACCCAATTAAGGATACATAGCATATGTTTTTTCTTTCCGCATAAATACCATATCGCAATTTTGCTTCTCTATCCCCTGAGAAGCCGGGATACTGTCTAGGCAAATAGAGTTTGATTGCACCATTGCCAAAAGACAACTCCCAGATTCGGTATGGGAAAATCTCAGTTTTATTCAATTAGTTAATTTTTGATAACCCGATGTCGGTCTGTCAGCTGATGGACGGACTATTTACAACCATTTTTGAGATGAATATTTATCCGAAAAATTTTGAACATAAAATAGATTTCGATTCAGTACGTGAATACGTTAAAGAAAAGTGCATGAGTCCTTTGGGAATTGACAAGGTAAACGCCATGAATTTCTCAACCGACTTCGAAACCATCGAACGTTGGTTAACGCAAACCGAAGAGTTTTCACAAATCATAAACAACAAAGAAAGCTTCCCTACGGAAAACTATATTGACATCCGCGATACGCTTAAACAGGTCGAAATGGATAACGCCTTTTGGTTATCTGAAAAGGAAATCCCACAATTATCCGATTCACTGGAGACGATTGTCCGCATCGTGGAGTTTTTGAATGACAAATGCCGAAATCAGTCCGGTACGATAAAATACCCCGAACTGAAAAAACTGGCTGATGAAATAAAAACATTTCCATCCATCATTGAAAAAGCAAATTCGATTTTGGATAAGTCCGGCCAAATAAAAGACAATGCCTCCAAGTTATTGAACACCATCAGAAAAAACAAGATTGATGCAGAGAAAGATATAACCAAAGCCATGGCCGTTGCACTCCGTACAGCACAGGCGCAGGGCATCATAGGCAGAGATATCCAAGCCGATATGCGAGGTGGGCATTACCTTATCCCGGTGACGGCTACTAACAAAAGGAAAATCAAAGGGGTAGTTCGTGACAGCTCCGGTAGTGGAAAAACATTCTTTATAGAACCCGAGGCGGTAGTCGAGGCATCTAATCGCTTGCGAAAATTGCAAAATGATGAACGAAAAGAGATTGCCCGAATATTGATTGAGTTTACGAACCTGATTAGACCGGAAGCAACGGATATTTTAAAATCATACGACTTCCTCGGAACGATTGATTTTATTCAGGCAAAAGCATCATTTGCTATACGTATCAAAGCTATAAAACCCGTATTTGAGAACAGACAAAATATGGAATGGAATAATGCTGTACATCCCTTATTGGACATTGCACTGCGACAACACAAAAAACAGGCACATCCATTGGGTATCTATCTGACTAAACAGGATAGAATTTTGATTGTATCGGGTGTGAATGCCGGAGGAAAATCCCTTTGCCTGAAAACGGTGGCGTTACTACAGTATATGCTACAGTGCGGATTATTAATTCCGGTACAAGACGGTTCAAAAGCGGGTGTTTTCAACCGTATATTCATGGATATAGGCGACGGTCAGAGTATGGAAAACAGTTTGAGTACATATACTTCGCATTTGACCAATATGAAGTTTTTTGTTGAGCATAACGACGACAGAACTCTTCTTTTGATTGATGAGTTTGGAGGCGGAACCGAACCCCAAATCGGAGGGGCAATAGCCGAAACACTTTTGGAACGTTTCAACAACAAAAAAAGCTTTGGATTGATTACCACACATTTCCAGAACTTGAAGCATTTTGCATACAAGACAGATGGTGTAATAAATGGAGCGATGCTGTACGATTCCGAAAACAACCGCCCAATATACAAGCTTTCGATAGGAAATCCGGGAAGTTCATTTGCTATAGAAGTAGCCCGAAGAATAGGTTTGGACGAGAGTATTATTTCTGATGCTTCGTGCAAGATTGGTGAAGAATTTATGAATATGGATAACTTTTTACAATCTATAGCGAAAGACAAGCTGTATTGGGAACATAAGCGGGGAGAAATAGTCAAAACTGAAACTGCTCCTATAGAACCAACGCATCCTGCAATTGTTGTCACAGTTAATGAGATAAGAAGCATGAAAGTTGGCGATAAAGTTCGCCTATCGGGGCAATCCGCTGTTGGAACTATATCCGAGATAAAAGGCAGTGAAGCTATCGTTTTCTTTGGCACTATCAAAAGCAAGATAAAACTAAATCGTTTGGTTTTCGAGAGTAAGGATTAAAATGGATGAAACCGTATCTATCTGCGATGCGGTTTCTTTATTTGGCACAAAAGCAATAGTTAAAATTACAGAAACAACTTCACTGAAATGGCATTTTCATTATAGCTCTGCTAGGGCTAAAAACTAAATAAGTTCGAATCCCTTCCTTGTCATTACTTCTCTGCTACCAGTTAGCGCCTGATATGATGTGATAGGTGATAAAACCATCGCTGATGTGATATTTGATCTTTAACCAAGTTCCAGCCTGGACGATGAATATCTTGTTGTCCGACTGTCGCACTTCCTCCAGTTTTATTTACAAAATGCGTAGTTATATTTTGAAAAGACGTCCAAAACGCATCAGCTGAATCAAATGGTATACCAAAACCTGTTTGAGCGAACTGTACATCGAAATTTGTTATCCGATCAACTCGCCTAGTATAAAAAGTATAAGAGCCATTTGGATTCTTTATGAAACCAAAGTCTCGTTCAGAGGTAGATAATTCCCCATTAATACCTCCTACACTTTTGTGTAATTTTCCTAGAAAAGAGAAAATAAAATCAAGTTTTTCGCTATCTTTCTTAATTATATTACCAAATGAAAAGATATTCAGTATTTATTGCGCTGCTAGGGCTAGGCTTTAGCGCATGTAAGAAAGAACAGGCAACTGAGCCTGAAAAGCAGATTCTTGAAACTATTTTAGTTGATGGCGAAGAGTACCATAAGGAATTCGTTTACACTACGGTTGCAAAAATTCTTGCGCAACCTAAAGACAGTATCTATTACAATCCAAATACACACACCCTAAACATAGACTATCTTAATTTTTCTATGAACATGGACAAGTTCGGACCTGATCTATGGTATGCTAAAACGGGAAAACATGAGAAATAAGCATTCTCAGGTATGCATTTTTCAGGTATGTATTTTAAAAGTTGACGCAAACGCAACTGTTATTAAAAACATACATTAAGGATGTAAACTGTCAAAATTAACCTGCTTGCTTGCCGAAAGTGTGTTCCAGTAACGGCAGCGCAAAAAAAATAGACGATGCCAAAGCATTGCTGGAGCTTGACCATAGCCCAACTTATATATTAGATTTGAAGCGGGCTCAAACTGGAACGAGATTTTTAATTTTTATTCCCATGACACAGTTCGAGTTACGATCCCGAGTCAGCGGCTAGTTGGATTGTTGACTATTTTCCTGTCCTGTCAAATATCAATACTGTTTTTTCTCTAAGTAAGCATATAATCGGGTTTATTCTTTTATAAGAATAAGAATCTTTTGCAACCCGTTTTCGTTCTATTTACAAAGGTTATTAATTCGCTTTCATATGAGCTTAATAAATTTTTAAAGAAACGGATTCAAGTTACAGGCTCGTTCAACAGTGATAAAATTACAGGCCGTATCATGATCACTGGGCTGGCTGTATTAATCCCGTTGAGTTTCATCGCTTCGTTTTTCACCGGATTACTGCATTACATTGACCACCAAAATCTGATTTCTGCAGTTTCAATAGCGATGCTATACTTTGGCTCAATTTCAATGTTTGGCTTCTTGCAATATAAAATCTTAAAAAGTACCACTACGGCCTAAATCACAATTTCTCAAGCCGCCCAATTTTGTAAAAAACTATTAAACCTGCATTTGTTAAGAAGCAGGTTTAATAGTTTATCGGGCTAATCATTCAGTACTCTTAAAAAACCTTGAGGCCGATAATGCCAGCAACGATGAGTGAAGCGGATAGCAATCTAAAAATACTGGCGGAATCACCGAAAAATAAAATACCTATCGCCAATGTCCCTATTGCACCTATACCCGTCCACACAGCATAGGCAGTTCCAATAGAGATTGTCTTTTGCGCATAAAACAAAAGCATACCACTTATCCCCATGCTAATAACAGCCAAGGCAATCCAGCCGAATTTATTAGACGAGCCGTTTTGTGCCATTTTAAGTCCAAGCGGCCAACCAATTTCGAAAAGACCAGCCAAAATCAATGCAAACCAATTCATATATAAAAAGTTTTATTATATTAAATAATCTTAACAAAGGTAATGTGGTTTCTATGTGTCTGATTTTACAAATGTTAAAAAATCATTTATTTGACATCATTCCTAATTCGGCTCAAGCTTGCTTGGTTTATGCCTAGATATGAGGGCTATATATTTTAAGGGAACTCTTTGTATAATTTCTGCAGATGACTCTAATAATTGATGTATCGGTCTCCGGCATTGTAAAATTGAAAAATTATCAACCTCTTTTCAAGAAAAATCATTTGTTTTTCCGCAAGTTTTCTACCCCAATTTGCAACTTCAATTTCGGAAGTGAAGTAGTTTTGAAGTTGTCGTGAATCAAGTTCGTACAATAAGCTGTCTTCCAAATCTCGAAGGGGTATCTTTAATAATACGGTGTTCCCGTAGCATATCAATGGTGTTGAATGCCGAAAAGTCGGCTCCATAGACTAGAAACAAAAAAGCCTCCCCTAATCGGCCGGGGAAGCTTGTCAGTAGGCTTACCTACTGATCGGGACCATAACTTTAATCGGCAGAGGTCCATACATCTAAAGGTAAGAAATATTTTTTAAATTATGTATTGGTCAATTCGTAAAAAAAGTTGATCAAATCGCTGGCATTTTGAAATGGGTCTCGGCCTCTGTATCTACGGTATGGCGATAGCTATACACTCGATAGCCTGAGCTCGGAAACACCCCTGTCACCCACATCACGGTAACCGCGTTTATGATAACGTTTGTACAGTACAGATATTTCTTATGCTTAATGCATAAGGGATTATAAGGCGCTAAAAACGTACATGTAGTAAAATAATAAAAGCCCAATCTGGGTGAAAGATTGGGCTATGTTACTTACTTGTTTACGATATCAGAGTACCAGACAAAGACATAAGGATAACAGAACAAAAAGTATTGACCCTACGGTCAGCTGGGCGTATTTGTGCTTTTCCTGTTTTGACCACTTTTCATATCTGTCAAAGTTTTTATGTATTTATCCTGCCTGAAAACAAATACATAACAGATCAGCACATTCCGGAATAGCATTTGTAGTGTCTGCGCTAAATGCCTGCTATTCAGATAGCCGTTGAACCTGAATTTTTCTTCCTATAGTATTTTTTTACAATATTTACTATCTTAGTAAAAGCCAAATAACTGAAAGCCAGACAAGTCATCAACTAAAATACTTAAATATGAAAAGACCTTACCTAATTACCTTATCATTGCTGCTATTAAGTAGCTTCAATATTGTCGCCAGAGGGCAGCAGCCGCCTAAAAAACAGCTTCCTAAACCACCCATAGACAATTCCATAAATGTAGATACGAGTGAGTTTAAAAACAACATCACAGCTCCTTATAACCTGTTTTACCTAAGTAAATATCTCGGCAACCCTACCCTGAATTCAAGTGAAACTGAAATGATATATGGGAGTCTAGTGAATCTAGTTGGAAAAGATAAGCTAGATGCCGTTGGAAAAGACTCTCCGTATAGTACAATTGCCAATTTTAAAAAGAAAGCGATAAATGCTAAAGCTTTATTCATAACAAAATTGTTGAATGAAAACAAAGGAAATAAAGCTCCCGGCAGTTTAAAAACATTAGCTGAATTGCTGGAAGACTATAATAGAAAAAATGATGAAATTGCTGCTATAAATGAAGGTATTGGTGTGTTAAACATCAGAAAAAGAGACGTTGATAACGCAATCACTGTTTTAAAGAATTTTACACAAACTTTTGTTAATCAAGACTCAATTATAAAAAAATATCAGGTTCTGCTTGATACACCTAGGTCATCTATCAGTTCAATCGATCAATTAAATACGTGGTTAGACCTACAAAAAAAATCACTGGATGACAGTTTAAAAAAAGAAATTGCGAAATTGGATACAAGCGGTATATTGAAAAAATGTGCGAAGAAATTATCTGAAGATATCGACAAAGAAACGAAGCATTTGGCAGATAGCTTGTTAAAAAATGGAATCTTTTCAATGGATATTAAAAGCTATTTCAATGAACAACATCCGGCCCAGAAAGAATCATTTCAGATAAATCTAACTACAGCAGCTCAGAATGCTCAACAGGGATTGAATTATACAGGGTTAAGTATTCCCTCTCAATCTCAAATGATTGATGCTATGGCTATGTTCCTGGCAAAAAGAGCAAAACAGGAAGCCGCTATTTGGTTTATGGATCAATTGCGCAAAAGAGTAAATAATCCCTTGATATATGATGTTTTTCCAGCTACAATTCAGTTATTAGATGGACTCTCTGATTACAGGACAGCAAATTTTGGTACCTCTTGGCGATACGCTATCTCGAAGGATTTTGTAGAAATGCCACGAAATGTTTCCAAAAGCAGCTGGACAAGACAGTTTTTAACATCAGAAAATGCAGCAAACCTGGAAATAGCTGTCGAACTTGGATATAATATTGACGGGTTGATCAAAGCGAGATACAATTATAGAGATATCATTCGTCAACTATATCTTAATCCTTCTTACAGTCCTGATCCGAATATATCAACAAATATTGCAGGGGGAATAAATCAATATTCCCACAACATCATTGCCTTACTATATATAGTGACAAATGAATTATTTACCATTAAAGATAAAAACACCTATAGGCTCCTGGGATATGAAGAACTAAAAACGTTGGATAAAAAGCAATGGGACATCCTAATTGAACTACTCAGATTGAAATACGGGGAAGTATTTGAAAATTTACCAGGTACCAAAAAGGATATGATTGATAAGAAAGAAAAAATCATTGCTTGGTTAAGTCCAATTTTATTATCTTTAGGTCAATTCGACAAGATCAATCAGGAACAGCAGGCTTTGATCGAAAAGAATAAGTCGGACCAGATAAACCATTCATTTTCCAATACATGGAACATACTTGCACAAGTGATTTCTAATTTTGAAAATTACCCCTTCCTAAACAATAACGATAATAATGACCAATATTTGAAAAACATCAAAAACGTGTTTGATATTATAGAAAACATTCAGGAGAAAAATTTCGTCGCCGCTGCACAAAATACTTTGGGATTGATTGATTCATACTATAAAATAGGCTTTTCTCAAAATCCTATAGATATAACTGCGTTAAAAAGTTTCTCTTTTAAAAAACACCCAGAGAATAAGTATGAACTAGATTACGACGGAAATAATACACAACTTACAATTAAGATTAATGATAATCGTACGCCAATAAAGAAAGAAGATTTGGAATATATTAAATATCTGGGTACAAATCTACAGCGTCTTGATGAAAACGATCGATCAGCTTTCATCACAACAAGTAAAAAAACTATTCAAGGAAGGAAGGTGTTATCAGGACTAGAAAAGATAGCAGGTGTATTACCCCGTGATAGCTCGGATAATAAAGATTTGATATACCTAATTAACCGTATCGCTCTTTACAAAATCGTATCAGAAACCAATAACCCAAGTGAACAAGCTGCAGCAATAAGCTTATTTTCTGCCTCAATTTCCAAAATGGACAGGCTTGTTTCAGTTTTACCAAAGTTATCAGAAATGTCGTACGCTGATCAACTGGTTAAACTGTCAGGATTTTTTGGAGACGTTATCTCCTCCTCTTCATCAGCCGAACTAGCAAATGTAATCGAGTCGCATGCACTACCTCCGACCTCTTATAAATTAAAAAGGAAAATGTCTTCGTCTGTGGATTTAAATGCTTATGTCGGAGCATTTGCTGGAAGAATCATTCCAATTGGAAATTCGTCATTAAATTGTAAATGGACAGGCGGTATAACTGCCCCAATAGGTGTCACCATCCGGCCTGCAGGCTCCTTCTTCAAATATTTTAATTTCAACGTGCAACTGCTGGAATTAGGAAACCTCGTAAATCACTATCTTATTACGCCAGACTCAGCCTACAATAAGGACGTCCATTTTAGCGAAGTCTTTAGTCCAGGGGCTAATATTTTATATAATATTAAAAACACTCCTTTCGTCGCATTTATTGGAGGAAAACTGCTTCCGTTAAAAGCATACTACGACGAAGCACTTAAGAAAACGATTAATGACAAGGCTTTCGACGCTGCGATATTTAGCATCGGATTGAAAATTGATATTCCGCTCGTCAATCTACATTCTGGGGAGTGATATGCTGATAGTCAATAACAAAACGCCCGCTAAATTCAAGATGATATGGCATATTTACCAAAAATCGGGACAAAAAAATAAATTAATATAAGTAATTTAAAACAGAAATTAAAACACTTCAATATGAGCACAACAGAAGTCTTTTTCTCAAACGTAGCAGCTACCGTAATTGGTGGTTTAGTCCTGGCAATAATCAAATCAGAAAAAAATCATTGGAAAGAGTTTCTTTCGGATTTGAAGTTGTCTATTATAATTTCTCTTTCTTTATTATCAAATGAAATAAGAACATTTCTCCTTTCTGAGAGCTTTATCTCCGTCTTCAACCCTGTTTCCAAAATTATTATGGCTTGGACAGTACGTCTATCGCAAGCTATCTGTGGTGCGATTATAGTTATTGGTTTATTAATACATGCAAACCCGTATTATACTCTTTTATTGGGCATAGCTGTTGTAGTGGCAGTTGAAGTTCCTTATCGAATGCTTATGGGTGACCTGAAAAAGTAGGTCATTAAAAATAGCATCACATTTCAAAGAGTTTACCGGTTGAAGGTAAACTCTCTGACACTTGAACTATATGACCATTGCAAGCACTAGTTTACGCCTTTAAATTTTAGATAGTAAAGTTCCCCGACGATTGATAGTTTGTGACGAGATTAATATTTATCTCTGTACCAACGGTACAATCTCTAAATACATTGCCTGACGAAACTATATTGGAAGTGTTCGAATTATACAAAATACCTCTAGCGGAAGTTCCGATCTTATTATTAAAAATTTGTATATCCTTGACAGTATAGTTCTGTGATGAAAGTTTGATGGCTTGGCTAGTTGCACTATACAATTTGTTTCCCATGAGCTGTATATCCTCTGCCCTATCCAAATAAATACTGGTTGCAAAGCCGCTTATATTATTATTACTTATCAGAATATCTTTTCCATAACAGATGATTCCATACAATGAACCATTTGTATTTTTTAAAATGTTCCCAGTAATACTTATGTCTTTATAATTCTCATTCCGTGTAGCGTAGATAGGATACGATGTCGAATGACTTGTGTCAAATATATTATCCGCAATGACAACATGGCGGCTTTCCCGATAAATGTAAATATTCTCCTTTGGGACATCTTTAAATAGATTTCCATTGATTTGTACATTTTGAGAATATCCAATGATTATCGCCGTCTTTTTCCCTCTATGGAACTGGTTCCCGACAATATTAATGTTGTGGACTCCCTTCTCAATAGAATGCAATTCCCCTTCACGTTCTTCAGTATGTCTAATACTGATGGCGGATGAATCTGAGTCTGTAAGCCCACAATCCTCAAAATAATTCCCTGAGATAGTAACATTCCTTGTTTGTCGAGTACCCATTATCGAAGTTCCATCATCAGGATTAGCTCTATAAATTGTCTTTATATCCATTCCTAACGCTTCGGGTTTTAAAACTATATTATTGGAAAAAATAATATCCTCTCCATCTGTAAACATATCTACTGCATCACGCCACACGTTATCAAATACATTATTTGAGATAACAGTTTTATACCCCCCCTTTAGATTGCCGAAAGTGGTCGCTCCCGAACTCATTTTAATGCCGTCTCCGTAAGGGACGACTTCATATCCAGAGGCATTTAATACACCTCGCTTATATCCCCTTGTGAAATAATTACTGGTTATACTGTTGTTAAAGGAATCTCTAAGCAAGATTCCATAAGACTTGTCTTCAAATCGGCAATTGTGAACAAGGTTGCCAGAGCTTTTCTCAAATAGAATTCCGGCATTGCTCGGCGATCTGAAGTTACAATTCGTAATGGTGTTATTATTTGACTGCCGGAATACCAGATCCCCTAATTGGTTGGTTAGATATCTTCCCTCGACGGTTAAATTCTCAACTTTGTTATAGTTTGAAATAAATTCAATCAGATCGGATGAAATTGTATTTGATTTGATTGTTCCATTGTTACCATTTATAACTACTGAAGAGGATACAAGCAATTTATTAGAAATAAGTAAAACTTGATCGGGAGGCAAATTGAGCGAACAAGTGCCATTTGCGGCAATATAATTTAGCGCATTTTGAATAAAAGTGTGATTGTTCGCATTCTCGCTTCTCGCACCAAAATATCTGACATCCAATTCTGCTATAAAAATGTGATATAATTTGTTTCCTGAAACTTCGATCACACTTCCTCCATCATCGGACCCCAGGGCAGTATTCATTGGGGCTAGATAATAAATAATAGGTGCTGGGGTATCCCCTTTTTCGTAATAGCCTAATAGATGAACTCCCTCATAAGTTCCATTCTGTAATGCTGTGATTTCAGCAGCAGATAAGCTTCGCATAGCTGCCATTGTTTCCTTAATTAAAAATTGATTTGCCATATTTCTTTGATTTAAATGATATAGGCAAAGCTATTGCGGATTGTGTGGGTATCTTACAAAAAGAAGAAGTATGTAAGCGGTATATGGAAGAAACCGAAAAGTCGGCTCCATAGTCTACAAATAAAAAAGCCTCCCCTAATCGGCCGGGGAAGCTTGTCAGTTGGCTTACCTACTGATCGGACCATAACTTTAATCGGTAGAGGTCCATACACCTAAAGATAGGAAATATTTTTTAAATTATGTATTGGTCAAAAACAAAAAAGAGGCTATCCTTTTGACAGCCCCTTCTGTTCCAAACGTCCTTGGAAGAACAAAAAACTAAAAAGCAAACACTTACATTTTACTCCTATAATCCGTTAATTTCTTTTTATACTCCTCTACTGTATAGTCCATTATTGTACCAACCATCTCTCCATTTTTAAGTGCTTTTTCAGCAATTTCTAAGGCTTTAGATTGATTGTCAACTGCCTTTGCATATTGACCTGCTCTGCTATAACAGGTAGCTAGCGCATCAAAAATCAGTGGATTGGTCACCTCGGCCGTACTTCCAAAATTCTCTGCAGCCCAGAGATAGGTCTCCCCCGAAAGCTTTTCACTTTTAGACACTTCACCCAAAATTATAGAAGGAGCCGTCTTATACTGCTTTTGAAATTCGGCAGCAAATGCAATAGCCTGCTTTTCATCAACGTCGTTCAATAATGTCGTAAACTTTAGAAGATCCATTGGAATTTTAAAGTCCGGTTTTTGAGCAACTGCTTTGTCCATCAGCTCAAATGCTTTCTTATGGTCTTTGGCAGCCAATGCGTCCTTTATTGGATTAAAAATTGCCATCATAGCTTCGTTCTGCTCACGAGTTTTCTGAGCAGCCTTATCGGCCTTTTCTTTAAACTTATTCATATCGTACGAACCGTCCAGCACTTTCGGAATAATAGAATCCAGCTCGCTGGGATGTCCTATCCAGATAATGTGGCTGTTCCTAACCACAAAACTGGCTGGAATTCCGTTCTGGCCTGCTGCCCTCAGCCATTTGGTAGCCATCGACTGATCCTTGTCATCCACAAATACCGTGTAGCCCATATTTGTATCATTGCCTTTGACAAACTTCTCTACTGCAGGCACAGCCGTTTCATAAGATTGGTCTTTCCCGACTTTCTCCCAGACATTGACACCAACAAAAGTTATTTTACCATCATACTGCTTTTGAAGCGTAGTGAGGTGCGGCATTGCCCCTTTACATGGGCCACACCATGTCGCCCAAAATTCCATCACATAAATATGATTGGGATCAAATGCTTTGAACTCTTTACCCTTCAACCATTTGGAGTAGCTGATTGCTGGCGCAGGGTCGCCCACATCCAACTTTTCGGGCGTCTGCGCATGAGTATAACTGCCAAGGGTAAATAATGATATTATTATCATCAAAAAACCGTTTATTATAAGATTCTTCTTCATTTTGATTTTATTGTATTGTTAATAGTTCTGTGTAAGCGTTGTATTAAACTGGGTCGCACTCTGGGGAAAAGGCAGTATCCATAATGGAGAACTGGCTTTTAGAACATAAGTCTTTCCATTGATGGTCCTCTTGGTCGTTTCTGCATAGGCGGGCTCGGTGTTCCATCGCTTAATATTGACAAAGTTGCGCCAGGTAAACAGAAATTCGATCCGGGATACTTTCTTTAGATGGGCCATCGCTGTGGGAACATCCTTGGCCACAAGGGGCTTATATACTTCCGGTGCAATTCGGCGGATTCGGATCTTTTCAATTTCTTCCATGCCGGCGGAAACCTTGTCCGAGCGGATTAAACACTCGGCTTTCATCATCACTAGATCAGAAACCGTCATACCACCACTATTTCCTTCATAACCAATGGCAATCCATGCAGGAATATCAGGTAGTCCAACATAAAGTGCCCCAAGTTGGTAATTATAAACATTGGTATAATCCTTAATAATGTTGCCGGGCTCATAATAATCGCTCAATATTTCGTAGGTGGGTGTCAGCAAACTTGGGTCAAAAGTATTGGAAAAGGCATAGAACAGATTGTCCTGGGCCGTCAGGCCTTTTCTGCTCAGAACACGATTGGCTCTGACGGGTTCCGACAGAAGATATCGATGGTCTTCTAATGTGTTATTGATTGCCAGAGCGCTGTTTACCGCATCGAGCGCTCCAGAGTAATTCCTTATGGACATCAGAATCTTTGCTTTTAACGCATATGCAAATGCTTTTCCAAACCTCATACTGTTTTTAGGCCTGTCAGGAAGTGCCTGTGAAGCAATAGCCGCATCCACATCAGCAAGCATCTTATCATAGACCTCCTGAACTGTCAGCTTGGGATTTATCTGCTCAAAATTGATATCGGTCACGTAAGGTATTCCACCGTCGGTAGCAGCGCTGGCTGGATCATATGCTTTGGCATACATATTAACCAACAGAAAATGCATGTACGATCTGAGGGCATAAGCCTCGGCTTTGAGCTGGTCCAGAAGCTTTCTGTCGCCGCTCGCCTGATCGGCATTGGCCAGCACAATATTTGCTACCATAGCTATATTCTTGTATAGCCCGTCATACCTTGAATCTGTCGGAGTCAACGCTGCTCTATCTGCAGACTCATCGTAAGTCAACAAAACCTTGTCCATTGTCAGAACGTTGGAAGAAATGACATTGGGGACATTGTATGCCAGAAGATACATGTCGTTGACAATCAAGGAGAGTCTGTTAAAATTAAATGCACTGCCGGAGTAGTTGACATTCATCAGCTGGTCAAGGTCATCGGCGCGATTCAGCAGATTCTGTCCTTTTGGCACGAAGTCTGTATATTTTGCACAGCCATGTAGGCCAAACAGGAGAACGAAAAGCGCCATAAAATATGGTGTAAATCTTATTTTCATCTCTTTAATTTTTATAATTCTGATCAGGATTTCTTACTGTAGTTTAAAAATTAGCGTTAATGCCAAATACAAAAGATGTCTGAACTGGTGCTCCACCGGTCTCTGCATCGATATGGACATCATTTTGCCGGGTCCATAGTGATCTTGGATTATTCAGCTGGAAGCGAAGTCTGATATTCTTTGCTCTTATCCGGGCTGCCAGCTCCGTTGGTAAAAGATACCCTAAGGCAATATTGCGTATTTTAAGAAAATCAGCCCGTCGCACCAGATTGTCTGAATAATAATATTGATTCGACGGTGCGATCTGGTAATACTGTCCACTTCCGGGTATATCTGTGTCCGTGTTTTCCGGTGTCCAGCTATCGAGTAAATACGAGGGCAAAGCGCCATAGCCGGCAGACTGATAGGCAACTGGCACCGGTCTCGCTCTAAAATAGTGCCCCCCGTAATACATAGTAAAGATACTCAGTGTAAAGCCTTTATAGGAAAAATCATTATTAAAGCCAATCGTTGTTACTGGATCGCTGCTTCCAGAAAATACAATGGCATCAGCCTCGTCAGGGCCCAATGTGGTCTTCGTGGCTACACCGGCAGTATTATACCATTGTGCCATTCCCATATCGTCAAGACCTGCAAAACGGAATGAGAAAAGCGAATTGACCGGAAAACCTTTACGATATGAATCCCCTCCTGCAAGTGTTATCGGATTGCGAGTTAATTCATCCACTTCGACAATTCTGTTTTTATTATACGATCCTGTTAAATTACTTGTCCATCCAAATGTTCCAGCTGAAGAAGGCCTAAACCAGTCATAGCTTAAATTGAACTCCAGTCCTTTATTGACCATGCTGGCATTGTTAATAACCATTGATGAAAATCCCTCCGAAGGATCGAGCCTCTTTTGCGCGAAAAGATCCGTACCCTTACGGTGGTACCAATCCATAGTTCCCTTCAGTCGATTGTCCAGAATACTGAAATCAATTCCGATATTCATTGTAGCGGTCTTTTCCCAACGCAACTGTGGATTAGGCGGATTGGAGACAGTGGCATTGGGCTCCTGAGTCAGGTTATTGATCCCAGCAGTACCGACAAGCAGTGCGCTCACATTACGGATGTTTCCCGTAAGACCATAGGACGTCCGGAGTTTCAGATAATTGACCCACGGATACTGCCCAATAAAATTTTCATTGGAAGCGACCCAAGAAGCTCCTACTGACCAAAGTGGTCTGCCCCTATATTTTTCATCGCCTCCAAAAAGATCTGCATAATCTTTGCGCAGGGATCCAAACAGATTATATTTCCGGTCGTAGGTATAAGTGAGGTTGGCATATCCCGAAGCAAAGCGATGCATAATATCCTTCTGGAGTCCCATGGATGCTGCTTCTGCAAAATGATATTGATACAGTGGATAGTTGACGTTCCACAGGGTTCCCATCTTCTTCTCATCCATTGCATCAAAATTGACAGTATTGGTCAACTGTGTCTGTAGTTGATCATCGTATCCCAATAAAATCCCATTGGTACCATATGACCGTGTCTGGCGAAACTCCATTCCGGCCAGGGCGATAAAACGGTGTCTGTCAAACGTACGGTCGAAGTTGGCCTGAAAACGCGCCGTATAATTGGGACTGCGTAAATGGGATGTCGCCAGTTTGCCGCCTTTCGGAACGTAGGATGGATAGGATACCACTTTCGTAACAGGATCTTCATACCGGTATGTATACACGTTATGGAGCCATCTCATCGTATAACTGTCTTCCTCTGAATAGCCAGCAACATCTGTACGGATATCTTCATATTGAAACATCGGCTGCAAAGACAAACCATCGAATGGTTTGATGTTTAAATTCAGATAATATCGCGTATTCAGTGTGGAAGTGTTTATAAAATCACGTTCCAGCTCATCCATATGGTTGAAAAGCGCAGACTGCAGCTCGGGACGGCTCTCGGCGATAGTGTTGTAGATGTTGAAACGACTGTTTGTATAATAGGCACGGCTACCGTCGTCGTTAAACAACCGCAGATAAGACGGCACATTAAAAGGAGTTTGTGCGAACTGGTTGTTATGAGTTCTCTCCTTCCCGATGACACTGTTAACGCCGTAGTCAATATCAAGCCACTTACCGACACTATAACCACCTTTATAGTGCAAATTGAGGCGGCGGTCAAATGCATTGATCAGACCTTTGTTATCATTCGTATAATTTAGGACAAAACTATTCTGGGCTTTGCCACTATTGGTACGCAAGGCTAGGTTGTATTGTTGCAGGACGCCTTTTAACAGGGCATGTTCATGATATTCTTTTGCAAAGTCATTCCTTCTGTAATTGTTCAATATTGCATCGAGCTCCGACTGGCTGATACGGTCTGTCGCGAGCTGATAATAGGCATATTGTACAGGAGTAACAGGCTGGCCTGTGTTTATGTTATTCTCAAAATCCTGAATAGGCTGTTTGACGGATCCGTCGCCGCCGCTGAACCACCATTTGTAATAATTACTTTCCCAGTCTACCTGTTCACGAGGCGACATGTAATTATTGTAGCTGTATTCCGGTTTTTCGGTCACAGTTACATTAGCCGAAGCTTCAACAGCAGTCCGCCCTTTTTCGGTCGCCTTTTTTGTCGACACAACAATAACGCCATTGGAAGCCCTTGCCCCATATATTGCCGCCGCCGCGGCATCCTTCAGCACGGTTACGGATTCAACGTCATAAGGATTGACATCAGCAATGGAACCTTCGATCGGAAGCCCGTCGACAACCACCAAAATACCCGTTGATGCTGCCATTGTACTTGTGCCACGGATAGTGGCTTTTCCCTGATATTGCACCAGCCCGGGCACAACACCCTCCAGATTATCCATTACATTTACGGTATTGCGTTTTTCAATCTCCCTGCTGCTGACCGTCGTGACCGCTCCGGTAATATTTTCCCTGCTTATTTTCTGAAAACCTGTATTCACAATCGTCACTTCATCCAGATTGCGCAACAGTGGCCTCATAGTAATTATCATATATTCCTTCTGGGCAAGCTGTCCGGCCGTAACTACTGTTTCAACAGTTTCATAGCCGACATAGCTTACTTCCAGAACCTCGTTGACACGCAGCTGATCAAAGCGGAAAAAACCTTTATTGTCGGTGGCGGTCGACTGATCGGTATTTTTTATTTTTACGGTAGCTCCTGCGAGAGGAACAGATTTATCGCCAACGACCAGACCCGCGAGTCCTCTCTGCAGATTGTTGCTGTCCGTAGTCCCCTCCTGATCCATTTTTGTGCCGGGCACAGCTGTGATCACCACAGATCTGCCTTCGATGGAAAAGCTGAGCTTGCGTCCCTTGACAATAGACTGTAAAGCTTGAGGGAGGCTCACATTTTTCAAGTCAACACTGACAGATTGATACTGTTTAAAAATATCCCTGTCCAATAAAAAATCATATCCCGTCTGCTTCCGCAAGCTTTTAATGATATATTCCAAGGGTGCATTTTTTTCCATGATCGTAACACGCTGTGCATACGTGGCCCCATAGGCATGCATCAACATACATGTCATGATAAAAAAGACTAATTTCATAATTAATAATAGTTTAGGTAAAGGCCACATGCGGTGAAAGACACCCAATAGCACATTTTTTTTCATACTTTTGTTCTGGTTAATGGTTCATGTCTGATTAGAGTTGTTTGTTTCTTTAGCAGGTATCTTTTGAGACAGGATCATTTTCATTCTTGGCTGCGGGGTGGTGGTGCACCCTGCGGCTTTTATATGAATTCTACTGATTCTCCCCCATTACCCGATCTTGGTAAATTTTAATTGGTCACCGTGATAGTCCTTTCTTTAATTTTGAATTTTACTTTATTTGTTCTTTCGATCTGACGCAAGGTAGTGATCAGATCATTGGATCTGGAGATGTATCCCCACAGTTTTAGCTCTTTCGGCACAGTTTCTGTAAATTGAACATCAACGTCGTACCAGCGTCCGATGGACAGCATAATTTCATATATATTTCCGTCAATCTTAAAATACCCGTTTTTCCATGCCAATATATCTTCTGTATCCTGAAGATGCACGTCGATCTGGCCCATTTTGTTGACGGCCTGCTCGCCCGGTGATATCTTTTGTTCAGACTTCCCGGTCACAACATTGACAACGCCTTCAAGCAAAGTTGTTTTAACAAGCCCTTTCGATTCTGCATAGGCATTGATGTTAAAATGTGTGCCCAGGACGTGCACTTCCTGGGATTCTGTGGCAACAATAAATGGCCTTCTGTTTTTGCGGACCTCAAAATATCCCTCTCCCTGTAATTTTACAGTACGTGTACTATTTTTTGCAAGATCGGATTTAAAGGTCAGGCTGGAAGCGGAATTCAGCCAAACCCTAGATCCATCAGGCAGAACGACCTCAAATATTTCACCGTTTCGCGTAGTAACAGTGTTGGTAATATTGTCTGGGGCCTTGTGTGCGTCCCTCTCTTCGGTATAGACAAGGGCACCTTGGGCATTTTTAGAGACACGGACACCGTACCCCGATGTGATCAGTCCAGCGTCCGCAGAATTGAGGTCGATCTCCGTGCCATCTGATAATGTCAGGGTAGCGCCAGTATGCCCTGCTTTTATTTCGGGCCCGGCATAATTGATAACGTCATATTCCTTTTGCGGTAGAAGCCACTTATATATGCCCACAGCGCACATCAAAATGAGCACCGCTGCAGCATATGAAAGCCATCTACGCTTTTGCATTGTCTTCACCTGTATCCGCGAACGATAGTCAATAGTCGCCCACATCTCCGATTTTATCCTCATGAAATCTTCAGGCGAATCGATTGCAGGCTCTCCCATTCTGTTAAAAGCATACCATTCCTCAACGATGTGCTGTTCCTTTTGTGTGGCCAGACCAGAAAGATACTTCTTAAGAAGTTGTGCGCCGAGTTGTTTATTCATAAATCGATATGTGGTTTTTTGACCGTTCAGTTGTATTATACCGTTGAGGAAAGCTTTGGGAGTAGAAGAATTTAAAAAAATATTAAATTACGTATAAAAAGAGAGCAACGTAATCAAAAAACCTAGTTGTCCCTTAGGAAAATCAGTAGTATAACTCCGAGCGAATGGTAACGAGAAAGTCTCACTTTCAGAATTTTGAGTGCATTCTGAACCTGCTTTTTTACAGTGGATTCACTTAGTCCCAGTCTTTGGGCGATTTCCCTATGCGACAGATCCTCAAGCCTGCTCAGTTCGAATACTTCGCGCATTTTGGCAGGTAATTTGGCAATTTCAGCCGTAAGTAAAAGCATCAGATCTTTTTCGTCAATTTTTTCAAGCGTTTCATCACTGACCATCAGACTATACTTTCCTATTTCCGCCAAATAATCACTTCTTGTCTTTCCTTTTTGGATGTATTTAAGCACCCGATTACGTGCGGCGACATAGAGATAAGACGAAATGCCTACATTATCTCGGATAAGCTCAGATTTCTCCCAAATCGAGGTAAAGAGATCCTGTACAAGATCTTTGGATACATTTTCATCTCTGAGCATTTGGTTGATCTTGTAATAGATCATCATGCTATAGCGATCGTAAATTTCTGCAAAAGCACTCCTGTCCCTCCTCTTGAGTAACGTGACCAGTTCGCTATCTGACAAAATGTTATAGTTATCCATGATAATTGTTCTGCTGCATCACAATGCAGTCCCGGTTAGCATAGGTAATTTCAAAATCGATTAACCGCTACAATAGTAGGAAAATATTATAAAATACAACTGCTTTTTATAATTTAATTGAACAGAGTCAATAATAAATTAGAAAAGTCCAATCTCAGCTGTCGGAAAAATGGGGTACTTACAAGTCGATGTCAACAAATTCATAAAATCCACTTTACCTTGATTATTAAATGAACAAAACAGCCCGATATATTAACAAAAAAATATATTTAATTACTTGACACTAAATACCTAATCAGCACTAAAATCATATTTCAATAAAATACCTCTCTATTTTTTCACGCCTAGCCCCTTTCCCCCAGGCATTTTCCCACCCAACTTCTGTCTGGGGATCAACCTCCATTAATTTTCCAAAATGTTTACGACTAAGTCCATTTAAATATCTATAGGCTTTTATATCTTTTTCAATAACTTGAATAATGTCCTTCCTACAAAATCCCATCTAAAAATTTATGGTATATTTGGTAATAACATCTGAGCGGAAAAATCAAAATATGCCAACAACTCGACAACAAGGAATTGACAGCATGGGCAGGGTTTAATTTAGTTTTATACTATGGATGCAAAAGAACTTTTAAGAGAACATATAGCAAAACGGGCGTCGCTTACCCCGGAGGAATTTGATTATGTCTTTGAGCATTTTAAGCCACTTTCTTTTAGCAAAGGACAGATGGTCATACGGGAGGGTGATAAAGTAAATTGCGAGTATTTTGTCGTTTCAGGATGCTTAAAAACATTTTACATCAATGATGATGTAAAGATGTACATTCTGCAATTTTCAATGCCTACATGGTGGGCATCTGACTACAATGCTTTGTACGCACAGACCAAAGCTACGGTCAATCTGGACTGTATTACCGATGTTGAGCTGCTCGGCCTTTCCAATGAAGACCGGGAAAAAATCTGCAGCGAAATACACCAAATGGAACATTTTTTTCGCTGGCGTACCAATGGTGGCTATGTCGCATCCCAAAAACGCTTGCTTTCCTTTATGAACAATAACGCCAAAACCAGATATGAGGAATTGCTTCGTATGTACCCGCAATTATACAACCTCGTTCCCAAGCACCTGATTGCTGCTTATTTGGGCGTATCAAGAGAAACACTAAGCCGTCTTTACAATTCACACAAGAATGTGATGTAAGTCACATAATTTTTGTTCTGTTCATTGCCACTTTTGACGGTGTAATTAAAAAAGAAATATCATGTGGAACGATACAAAAATTACCCGGTTAATAGGTATTGATTATCCAATATTGCAGGGACCTTTTGGCGGCAACCTTTCGTCTGTTGAATTGGTAGCAGCCGTTTCCAATATGGGCGGTTTGGGCGGTTATGGTGCTTATACATTAAGCCCGGATGAAATTATTGGTATTGACAGCAAGATAAAAGCTGCCACTGGCAAACCTTACAATCTTAATCTATGGGTATCTGAAACCGATGCGCCCGGCGGGCTGGCAACGGATGAGCAGTACGAACGTGCAAAAAAGGCTTTCAGCCCTTATTTTGAAGAACTGAACATTCCCTTTCCCGAAAAACCCGCTCCTTTTAAGACCCGGTTTGAAAATCAATTAGCCGTCGTGCTGGATATTCGCCCAAAGGTGTTCAGTTTCGTGTTTGGTACTTTGCCCGCTGACGTGATGGAAGAATGTAAAAAAAGAGGCATTGTAACGGTAGGTGCAGCGACAACGCTGGATGAAGCTATGGCATTGGAACGCTCAGGCGTGGATGCCATTATTGCTTCTGGGTTTGAGGCAGGCGGTCATCGCCCGTCTTTTATGGCTTCGGCGGAATCATCCACGACCGGAACATTCGTACTGCTGCAACTAATCAGCGAAAAAGTGAAAGTGCCTGTAATAGCTGCGGGAGGTATTGCTGATGGCAAAGGCATCGCAGCGGCACTGACGTTAGGTGCTGATGCAGCACAGATAGGTACGGCTTTTTTAGCCTGTGACGAATCCGGTGCTCTGCCAGCCCACAGGGAAATGCTGTTTTCCGATAAAGCAAAATATACGACCCTATCAAGAGCCTATACCGGTAGATTGGGCAGAGGGATCAGCACACCGATCACCAAAGACTTGGTGGGACATGAGCAGTCTATTTTGCCATTCCCCTTGCAAACTACATTAATGTCTTCATTGCGAAAAGCAGCCATAGAGCAACAAAAGTCGGACATGGTGTTTTTTTGGGGCGGGCAGGTCGCACCCCTGTTGAAGCACAAAAAGGCATCAGCCTTGATGCAATCACTTGTCGAAGGCACGAATGCATATTTTGACGCAATGAGATAGTACCTCCAATTTGCTCCAACTTTTTTGACTTTTATAGAATGTGATGTAGGTCACGTAACTGCCCCCTGATTACATCGTTACTTTGTTGTAGAATTTTAAAACAATAAAAATTTAAAAAAATGAGAACACAAAAATTCAACATCGTAACTGCACAGAGCAACATCGACTGGGTAGGTAAAAAAGTAACCGGAGCACACAACGGAACCATCAATCTGAAAGATGGAGAAATCACTGTATCTGAAGGTCAGATCAAAGGAGGAAGATTTGTGGTAGATACAACATCTATCAAAATATTGGACATCACAGACCCTGCGACCAATGCACAATTTGCAGGTCACCTGGCTTCTGATGATTTCTTTGGTATCGACCAGCACCCCGAAGCCTACTTCACCATCACGTCTGTACAAGGTGACCAGGTTGAGGGAGATCTTACCATCAAAGGCATTACAAATCCGGTGGTATTCGACATTAAGTCTACTATTAATGACGACACGTTTACAGCAACGGGTAAAATCGTCATTGACCGTACCAAATACGGGATCAAGTTCCGTTCCGGTAATTTCTTCCAGAACCTCGGCGATACACTCATTTACAATGATTTTGAGCTGAATGTATTATTAACCGCAAAAGCAGTGGAAGAAGCTGCTCACGCATAAATCTTATTGTCATGCCATTCGTAAAAATTGAAATCACAAAGGAGGGCGTTACCCGTGAGCAAAAACAGCAATTGATAAAAGGCGTTACCGACCTTATTACAAATACGCTGAACAAAGATCCGCACCTAACCCATATCGTTATACAGGAAGTTGAATTGGACGATTGGGGCTATGCTGGAGAACAGGCCTCCGTATTACGTGAAAAAGGCATTACTGCCGATAAAAAATAAGATTATGAGCAAACAGACAATTATTGTAACCGGAGCATCATCTGGTATCGGTGAAGGGGTGGCCAAATATTTTTTGGAAAAGGGCGATAATGTAGTCATTAATTCCACCACACCGGAAAAATTGGAGCGTGTGTACCAGCAATTAGGCGGCGGCAACAATCTCGCAATGGTGGCAGGCAACGTAAAGGACAAAAAGACCGGAGAACGGTTGGCCGACGTTGCTTTGGAAAAGTTTGGCAGCATTGACGTACTGATAAACAATGCCGGGATTTTTGACAACAAGCCTTTTCTTGAAGTGGACGAGGCATATCTTGACAAGTTTTTGGACACCAACCTGAAAGGAACGTTTTTCACTTCGCAGGCCGTTGTTCCGCAAATGCTGAAACAGCAGGGAGGCGTGATTATCAACATTGGTACACCGCTGGTATATTATGGGTTAGGTGGCGCTCCGGCTTCCGCCCCCGTAGCAAGCAAAGGGGCCATCCATGCACTAACAATCCAATTAGCTGCCGAATTTGGCAGCCGGAATATACGGGTAAATACAATTGCGCCCGGTGTGATACGTACTCCAATGCACGGTGACAGCAGCGATAAAATGGCGGGCATACATCTTGTGAACCGTGTGGGCGAAGTGCAGGACGTTGCAGAGATGATTTACACCGTTGCCAAAAGTAATTTCATTAACGGGGCTATTATCAATGTCGATGGCGGCATGGGAGCTGGTCACAATTTAAAATAAGATGAAAAACATACAATTAATCGTTTTGCTGTCCTGCATTTGTTGGGGCAGCAAAGCTCAAAACAAAATTAAAATGGAAACGCAAAAAGAAAAAATAGCCGCTATTTCTGATGTATTGGAAAATCGGTATTTCAAAGGGATTTACGAAGGTAATGTTGCTTTATTAAGCACTGCTTATCATCCTGGCGCACTGCTCTTTGGGGATGTGAAAGGTCAGCCTTACGCAAAAAATCTTGCAGAGTATCTTGATGGGGTCGCACACCGACAAAGTCCGAAGGATTCGGGCAAGCCGTTCCGTAGCGAAATCCTCAAGATTTCTACCGTCAACTCTATTGCTATTGCTGAAGTGAAAGTGAAGATGTACGACTTTTACTATCATGACTACCTTTCATTTCACAACATCGATGGCCAATGGTTAATCGTAAATAAGATGATGACAGATACTGCGGATCAAATATAAGGAACGAAGCACATGAATCAACATACAATTGACGGCTTTGCCAGATATGGCAGATACGACTACAGGAGAACGGGCATACTTATCGTGGATCCGTATAATGATTTCTTGCATCCTGATGGCAAATCTTATTTCAAATCAAAAGCAGTGATTGAAAAGATCAATCTGCTGGATAATATGTCAGCCATAATAAATACCGCACGAACGTTGGGTATACAGATCCTATATGTCCCCCATCATCATGCCGAACCCAATGATTATAGGCATTGGAAGTACCCAACAGCGACACAGCTTTCGACTAATGAGCGGCAGCTTTTTGCGAAGGGTTCGTGGGGAGGAGAATTTCATCAGGATTTCTTACCTACGCCAGATGATATTATTATTAAAGAGCATTGGTCACAAAATGGATTTGTAAATACTGACCTTGACTTTCAACTGAAACAGCATGATATTGACCGAATAATCCTCATTGGTATGTTGGCAAATTCCTGTATCGAAGCGACAGGCCGCATGGCGATGGAACTAGGGTATCATGTTACACTGGTAACGGATGGTACTGCTGCATACTCATGGGAGAATATGCATGCCGCTCACGAAATTAATGGTCCAACGTATGCTCACGCTATCTTGAAATCAAATGAGCTGATTCATATCCTGAATATGGAAAGTTAACGTTTTGGATACCACACTGATAAAATATAAAAAACGACATGGGTACAATATGAAAATAGCAGATCAAATAGTCGATTCGAGTTTTAGCGCTATAATAAACGCTCCGATCGAAAAAATAAATATTCCGGAATGGGTATTTAGTTTAACAGAAGCAGAATATCAAAGCTGCTCGCCAGCACATATCACGGCAGCGAAAGGAATAGGTGCCGACGGGCGGCGAATGTCAGTCAATGTTGAGGTGATAGGCGGCAACCCTATGGTTCAACATTACCAGGAGGAAATTTCAAAGCCACACCAACTCGTTCTGACATCTTTCTCGGATGTATTCACCCCTACGGGACGAGTCGTTATACATGTGCAATGGGAACTTTCCGTAAAAGCAATCAACGACAAACAAACGGAATTTACGAACCGGGTAATAACTCACGCAACCGACGAAATGATGTTAATACTCGCAAAACAAGGAATCCCATTTGAAACTTTTAAAGCGCAACGGCAACCGATTTCCATAGAACACAACCGTGGCGAAACTCCTCTATTTGCAGCCAGTATCGAGCGTCAAACATTAGGGCTGGCTACAGGAAAAACGGACACCATTGCTGAAGCTTGACCATATCCCAAGTTTATAGTAGATTTGGAATAGACCATATTGGATTTTATTTAATTGATTTAAACGATGACCAACGAATTATTTGAATTTGAGATTTTAAAAGCTAGCAGAACCAGGTTGCTCCAATTATTAGAAACGGTTGACAACAAAATATTATTTAAAATCCCTGAAAACTTCAACAATAATATAGTTTGGCAGATTGGCCACTGTATCACATCCCAACAGAGGCATATGTATATGCGTAGCGGGCTGCCAATGCATATATCGCAGGAATTTATGGAAACGTTCAAAATCGGAACTTCGCCACATACATGGAAAAGTATGCCAGACGTTGATGAAATAAAACATTTACTACTTTATACAGTAAATCAGCTTCGTAAAGATCTAGAATCGGGCATATTTGTTAAATACACCTCCTTTAGCTTGCCAATTGGCATCACCATAACCAATCACCTCCAAGCACTTCAGGCTGCTAACTTTCACGAAGCCGAGCACTATGGAATAATATTGAGCTATTTAAAACTTCTAAATTAAATAAGGCATATTAATCAAATAGAGAAAATAAAATAAAAAAAACGTATCTTTTTACAAGCGCAGTAGAATCTAGCACTCTCCCACTCCATTCATGAATGGGAGCCGTTTGGACCGATCTCTCGTGAAAGCTCAGTTGTTCATCTACGGTGACTATATAAATCCATTAAGGCAAAAGGGATTTAGATTGCAGGTGCGACAACAAACCCAGTGAATGTTCAGCAATCTACGACAGGTAACTAATATGAAAAAATCAGCAAGATATCTAATTCTAATATCCCTAATAGTCGGCCTGGCCAATTTGCCGCCACTCAGAGGTCTATGCGATTGGCTCATTGATACATACCATTACGAATTCGCTAACAGTTCAGGTGATTTTTATATCATGGCTCCAAGTGCTGAAGATTTTGAAGGGGTTACTCAGAGATGGGATGGGAATGTAACTCAAACTGTGTCATTGGATTAAAATCTTAAAAAGCTCTTTCTAATTTGAGTCTATCCCCAAATCTAATATAAAGTTGGAATATGGTCAAGCCCCAGTTATGCATTTGACAGCGGAATTCTCTACTTTAGAACGCTCCTAAATTTGGGGAGAGCTCAACTCCAATCCATTCTTCACTGAGCCAAAATCATAGCCTGCTTTATCAATCATATCTCCTGTAAACAAAACTAAATCAATAGGAGTATCTTTATGTATTTCTTCTAACTTATTAAAAAGAGCATCTCCCAAAAAATCGTCCCAATCTTTGATAGTTTTATTATTTAAATGAAAATCTGTAAGATGTAATATCCTTATCATAGTATTTTTAGTAAAAATTAATAGTTTTTATTCACTCAGTCAATTTATCTATCTCATAAATGTAATCAGATAGAAGTTTTAATATCCCAAATATTTACCACAGCCATCGAGAAATCATTTTTTCTCATACTTATTATTAAACAGCACCTCAATCTCTCGAATTGCACCCAACAACTCATCCCAATTCAAACTTTCTCCAATAATCATATTTTCCTGCATCGTTTTATAATCAGCTTCTCACTTTTCCATTACGGCTTCGGGTGGTATGATGCTTAATTTCCCTTTCACATGATTAGAATAGTCCATTCCTCTCAATGGTGTAACCGTTTTACGGTGCTCAACAATGGTGTTGAACAATTCATCATCAGCAATGGCCATTTCACCGTATTCGGCTTTCATAATTTTATCTAAATCGTATAAATGCCTAGTCAATCGATCCGTTCGAATCTTATCGCCTGGTTTTGAAAATTCCTCATGCAATAGCAACACCTTCTCTATAAACGTACGTGTAGGAATAACCACCTGAACATCAAAGGAAGGTTCAGTAAAATCGAGGTCTTTATAATGTTGGTCAAGAAATGATATTACAGATTTTGTTTCAAACGGCTCGGTTAGTGATCTTGCCCCCATTTCCAAAAGAACCCGTTGCTGAATATAAACATTATCCGTTGGGACAAAGGTTCGGTAATGTCTCTCCAATGTATTTGGATCACTCGTATCATCTATATGATCGTTATATCTTATTTCATATAGTTCCCGATCGATACCAAGTTGATCCAGTTGGGTTATAAGCTCCTCACGGAATTCATGAATAATAAACGCACCAGAAGCTTTCCTCAACTTTTTTATTTGAGATTTAGATTCCAATTGATCAAATCCTAACAAATGACGATCAATGATCAAGTCTATATCTTCGGAGAAACGATCTATCAGGTGATATGCCTTACTCAATGACGTACCACCTTTGAAGATTATTGAACCTGCATATTTAGATCGAAAAACTGCTTTTAATATCACACATACCCACCAATCCTTTTCAACCACAAACGCAGGTAATCCAATTTCATTTTCAACTTGCTCCAAAACCTGAAGCTTTTGTTCATCGGTTAGATTTATCCACATAAGTTAAGACTGATAAATGTTATTGATTTGTTTCTGAATCCACACAGGGGCATATACTACTTGATTCCGCATCACTTTCTCATCTAGCTTTTTTACAGCCGGCTTGATAGTCTCTAAAAATTCTTCTGTAATATCCTGTTGCCCTTTCTCCTTAAAAGCCTGAACAATAAGATGCAATAACTCATCTTTTATGGCAAAGCTTTTGGGAACAGTTCGTTTAAATTTGATGGTTCGATTTCCTATTTTCACCTCACGTTGCGAGCCATCAGTTAGATACACCGCCTTTAAAGGCACTTGTGTCGTAAGCCCCAGTAAATACAGTGCCATCACACCTGTTGGAGCAATTCGAGCTTTATCTCTTTTAGCAATTTCCTTTGCAACCTCTCCGATATTAGGATATATTGTACCCAGCAAAGGATCTTTCTTTGGTTTGATATAGATACCATGAGCCAGTCTTTCAATAAGACCATCGTTCTCCATACGGAAAAGTGTCAGCCGTATATTTTCTGGTGTAGCAAAATTCTTAAAGTCGTCAGCGAAAAACAACTTACCACGAGACGATTTTAAAATTTTGTTTTCTATCTTATTTTTAGCTATTTCCGGCATTTATAAATTCGTTTTTCTGTAACAAATTTAGTAAATATTTGTTACAGAAAACAATAGTATTTGAGATTAAATATTTTAGTGAAATTTGGATAGTCGTCAAGCACACCTATCTTTGCAAATGTACACATCTGCAAAGATAAGTGTGCTTTATGTGCATTCACACATTCGATTATATCAATAACATGCGGGCTCACTTTTACTGCAAATCCACTTTCTTATTTCATTATCTTTTGCACTTTATGTCCATTTAGAACACACTTTGGACAATTCTGATATGATATTTTATAGTCTCATTGTGCGATCAGATAAACGGAAACAGTCCGTTAGACAGAAAGCTTACCTGTCTTTCGTTTCCGAAATTGTCCGAAACCCCAATGTCAAATGACTTTGATACGGTCGATTAGGAAGTGTGTTTAATGTCGCGTACCCAGAACTGTTCAATTTTATAGCACTTACAATCAACGGTATAGTATAAATTTCAGTTTCACTTATAGGAATATTGCTAAAATTATTAGTAATTTTGACTTGAGTGATTTGCACTTTTTTATGGCGAATCACAGATATAATGTGCTTATAAGATGGAGAGGAACATTGTTCATTGCGACCTGGATACTTTTTTTGTATCGGTAGAGCGTTTGCAGAATAGCCAGCTGGTTGGCAAGCCGGTCCTGATCGGTGGATCAAGCGATCGTGGTGTTGTTGCATCCTGTAGCTATGAGGCGCGTCGGTATGGCGTGCATTCGGCGATGCCCATGCGCTTAGCACTGCGCATGTGCCCTGAAGCAATAGTGGTGCGGGGGGATCATGATCTGTACAGCCAATATTCCAATATCGTCACTGAAATAATCGAGGAGAAAACACCCATCGTCGAAAAGGCCAGTATTGATGAACATTACCTCGATATCACCGGAATGGATAAATTTTTTGGCTGCTGGAAATGGACGCAGGAGCTCCGGCGGCGCATCATGCGGGAGACGGGGCTTCCCATCAGCTTCGGCCTCTCTGTCAATAAGACTGTCAGTAAAATTGCTACCGGTACAGCCAAGCCGTGTGGTGAAAAGCAGGTAGCAGAAGGCACGGAAAAAGGGTTTCCGGCTCCGCTGTCCATCCGAAAAATACCAATGGTGGGCGAAAAGTCATATACGCTTTTGCGCAATATGGGCATTTCCAGAATCAAGACCCTGCAGGATATGCAAGTGTTCACCATGCAGAAAGTGCTGGGTGAAAATGGCGTGAGCATCTGGAGAAAGGCGAACGGGCTGGATGATAGTCCGGTACTCCCCTTTCGTGAACAGAAGTCCATTTCAAAGGAAACAACATTTCAGCAGGACACGATCGATGTCGACATGCTGCGACGCACATTTATCGGCATGGTAGACACATTGGCCTTTGAACTGCGGAAGGATCAGAAGCTGACAAGCTGTGTCACGGTGAAAATCAGGTACAGTAATTTTGATACACATACCCAGCAATTAAAATTGGCCTATACCAATTCGGACAAAAAACTGACCGAGGTGGTCCTCTCCCTCTTTAAGAAACTGTACAGCAGGCGCATGCTGATCCGGCTTGTCGGCGTAAAGTTCTCCGGCTTGATTCATGGTGCCTATCAGACGGATCTTTTTGATGATAGTGCCGAGGAGGTCAATCTGATGCAGGCCATGGACTGGATCAGAAAGCGATATGGAACAGAATATCTGATGAAAGCGATATGTGCTCCGGTACCGGAACAGAAAGGGGGAAACTATGCTGCTAAATCTTCATAGTTACTATAGTCTGCGATATGGTACCTTGAGTATAAAGGACCTGATCAATGGCATGATGGCCGGCGGATATGATACCGCTGTTCTTACCGACATCAACAACAGCACCTGTTCATTGGACTTCGTACGCCAGGGACGGGAGGCAGGACTCAACATCCTCACCGGAATGGAATTCCGTCAGGGGAACTCATTATATTTTGTGGCCATAGCCCGCAACGAAAACGGGTTTAGGGAAATCAATGAATACCGGACCATGCTCAATAGGGAGAACCGGCCGGTAGCTGAACGTGCTCCTGAATTTAAGGATGTTTTCGTTATTTATCCTTTCCGGCGGGTGAACCAATTTGCGCTGAAAGATTTTGAGTATATCGGAATCCGCCCGGGCGAACGCCACCGCGTACAGCTCATGGGCCCAACGGTACTGGAGCGCTGTGTGATCCTGGCTCCGGTGAGTTTCAGAAAAGCAGATTACACGCTTCACAGGCAGCTGCGGGCGATTGACAATAACATATTGTTTTCTCAGCTTGGCCCAGAACAGAGTGCGCCGGAGGATGAGGTTTTCGTACCCAAAGCAAGACTTATGCGCATGTACATGGATATCCCGCAGCTTCTTGCCAACACCCATCGCCTACTCGGCCAATGCTCGTTCAGTTTTGATTTTACCAGTGTCAAAAACAAAGAAACGTTTACCGGAAATAGATATAACGACAAAGAGCTACTCCATAAATACTGCATGGATGGTTTTAACAGGCGATACGGCAAAAATGACAAAGCAGCGAGTGAACGTATCCGGCGTGAACTGGAGATTATCGAAAACCTTCGGTTTTCCAGTTACTTCCTGATCACGGACGATATATGCCGTTATGCCCGGGGAAAGAACTTTCATTATGTAGGCCGTGGATCGGGAGCGAATTCTGCTGTCGCTTATTGTCTGGGTATTACGGATGTGGATCCTATTGAGCTGAACCTTCCGTTTGAGCGCTTCCTGAACCCCAAACGGAAAAGCCCTCCCGACTTTGACGTGGATTTCAGCTGGAATGAACGCTATGAGATGTATGATTACATCTTTAAGCGTTATCAGACCGGACATACAGCCCTGATGGGCGCCATGAGCACCTTCCGCTCGCGGAGTATCCTTCGTGAGCTCGGTAAAGTGTATGGCCTGCCCAAAGCTGAGATCGACCGCCTGGTACACGAACCCGAGCATATGCTCAACAAAAATGAGGTAACAAATACCATCCTGTCGGTATACAACCGTATGACGGATTTCCCTAACCAGCGGACGATCCATGCCAGCGGTGTGCTCATTTCGGAGCAGCGTCTGACCTGTTACTCTGCCATGGACCATCCGCCCAAAGGACTACCGACGGTGCAGTTCGATATGTATGTTGCCGAGGATATCGGTTTTGAAAAATTCGATATTCTGTCTCAACGTGGTATAGGGCATATTAAAGACTGCCGTACCATCGTGCGGGAAAATCTTGGTGTTGTGATCGATACGAACAGTCCCAAGCGGTTCTTTAAAGACCCCAACATTGCTGCACAGCTAAGATCAGCGAATACAATTGGCTGTTTTTATATCGAGAGTCCCGCTATGCGGCAGCTGCTGACCAAACTGCGATGTGATGATTATCTCACGCTGGTGGCGGCTTCCTCCATAATACGTCCCGGTGTGGCCAGTTCAGGCATGATGGGTGAATTTATCAAACGCCACCACGCCCCCCGTAGCGTGGTCTACCCCCACCCTGTATTTAAGGAGCAACTGGAAGAAACCTACGGCGTGATGGTATACCAGGAGGACGTGATGAAAATAGCAAATGCCTATGGTGGTCTGGATATGGCGGATGCCGATGTGCTGCGCAGAATGATGTCGGGCAAATACCGCAGCAAGGATCACCTGATCGAGATCGAGAGCAAGTTCTTTTCCAACTGTCGTGCAAAGGGTTATGACGAGAACATCAGCCGCGAAATCTGGCGGCAGATGGAATCCTTTGCAGGCTATAGTTTCAATAAAGCTCATAGCGCTTCCTTTGCCGTGGAGAGCTATCAGAGTCTCTTTCTCAAGACCTATTATCCGTTGGAATTTATGGTGGCGGTGCTGAACAATTACGGCGGATTCTACAATCGTAAAGTTTATGTGAACGAGGCGCGGATTGCCGGAGGCAACATCTGCCTGCCCTGCGTTAATCGCTCTGCTTTCAACACATCGATCCGGGGCAAAGATATCTTTCTGGGTTTTGACTGTCTGCTGAATCTGGAAAACAATCTGGCTATGCGCATTATTGCGGAGCGGGAACAACATGGAGATTTTCTTGGACTGGAAGATTTTATCCGACGTACTTCTGCAGGTCTGGAACAGGTCGTCATCCTGATACGCGTGGGTGCCCTTCGGTTTACAGGATCGGGAAAAAAACAACTGCTGTGGGAGGCGCACCTGCTGATGAGTAAACATAAACCGGTGATGGCCGGCCAGGCTTTATTTGAGACGGAATCACGGATGCCTGTCCTACCGCCATTGGAGGAAAATATTCTGGAGGACTATTATGATGAGATCGAGCTCATCGGATTCTGTGTGACCGGAACGCTTTTCGATCTGACCAAAAGTGATTACCGCGGCGACGTACTGGCCAGAGATCTGGCGCAGCACGAAGGAAAGATCATCCGCATCGTCGGCGACTTTGTCTGCGAAAAGTTTGTAAAGACCAAGCGGGGCGACCTGATGAAGTTCGGCACGTTTCTGGACGTCGAAGGACGATTTTTTGACACGGTCCATTTCCCACAGACGCTACCCAAATATCCGCTACGTGGCACAGGGATCTACCTTGTCGAAGGAAAGGTTATCCTGGAATACGGCTGCCCGTCGATCGAAGTCATCCGCTGTGGAAAGATGCCACTGAAAGCTGATCCGAGAAGTGAATAGGATCTGCCAAACAACGTACCATAAGCTATGCTTACGCTCGTCGTCCATGCTTCAATACGTAAAATATCTTCATATAGGCTTTCAGACTTACGAAAGTTCTCCAACAAGGAATACCAGATAACTGCTGACAACCCGTATGTTGAGTCTTTCAACGGCAAATTCTGCGATGAATGTTTGTTAGTAATGTGGTTTCTGTCACTTAGGAAACAAGATTGAAAATTTCAAGCGGGAGTTGAGTCATTACATCCGCACAGCAGTCTGAATGATTTAACTCCCAAAGACTTGTTAACTTACAGCTTACACGGTCCGAACTTCACTTTAGACGTCTCAACAACGGGTGAGAGGTCTAATGAAACTTCGATTTTTTTAATCAATACTACGATATTCAGAGTTCTTTAACAGTTTCTGTAGGATCATGGTCGCACCAACAATCTAAATATTCTTTAAATTTTTCGGTAGACTCATTATCTTTTATATTGTAAAAGAATGTTGGTTTTTTATCAAAAACACTCCCAGCAAAAGTACCATTATTATATAAATTATAGCTAATATTATTATCATCTTGGGTAGTGAACTGAAAAAATATTTCATTTTCGGGCGGAGAATCTTCGCAATGTTGCAAAGCAGCACCATCAAATATATGTTTTTCGGGAGTAAATACATATTCTGGATTAGATCCTGAAAGATATTCGCTATAATTCATTTTGGATCTTGTTTTTTTATTAAATATGACAAGTGTACGATCTTTCTTTCCAATAACAGTAAAACCACCATAATTTTGAGAAATATCACTATTCTCTCCAGAAACTTTAGAATCGTTTAAAACTTCTTTTTCACATGATGTAAAACTCAGAAATAATAGACAATAAAATAATGGTACTTTTGATTTGCTTCTTTTCATTTCAATTGCGTTTATAATAAATATTTATATCTAAATTGTATTTGATTAAACCTATTAATTTTCAGTAATCTAAGAATAATAAGGACAAAATTCTTGTCTACTTTCATACCTGAGATTCGGTCAAGAACTCAGCTCTTGATATTATGTCCCACCTTAAAAGGATTGTTTAAAACGTTCTAAATATAAGTAAATATATAATATTATTTTTAATGAATCTAAATATATTATTAAAGAACTTCGAAACAATGTAAAATTGTGTTGCCTTATGAATTAATATCCACTGATTTCTTGAAGTTTTTCGGATAAGCTATTTCAGCTTTTCTGGTTTATTGATGTTATATCTTGTAGTGTATGCTTAGCCAAGTTAAATGGATTTACCTCGTGCTTTTACATATAGCAACAGAGACCATATCATTGCCGAACCATTTAGACAGTTATTATCCGAAGGTCATTCGTAAAGCAAGTTAAAGGATAAATCTCGAAGCGATAAAATAGCCACCACCAGTTACTATTAATGGAAAAGCTATTGAAAGCGAAACTATAGTCCAAATAAAAATCCGAAAATAACCATATAGCGATACTTTTGAGGGATCGTGGGGATCATAAATTACAGTGGTCGTTTCCCCTATCTTCCAGGCCGGAGGATCATTTCCTTCTGCCAATTCAAATGTAATTAATTGGTTATCTTTTGTCCGAAAGGTGAATACCGGTGCAAATACTTCGCCTTCGGATTCATAGCTGTGAAGATCGGTTACTGTTGCTGTAGCTTTAGCGCCATTTTTTAAAAATGCTATTGTATTGCGGAAGCTAAATATTGCAAGTAAAAGGAAAACTAATCCTAAGCCAAGGATTAAATAATACTGCCACATAGATCTGTTTTTAAGTTGTCCCACCTTAATATTTTATTATATCTGACTGATAAATAAACACTAACGAATATAAACAATTTTCAAAAATCTTCTTTTACTTCAGCGATACAGGTTTCTGCGGTACAAAAAAAAAGCTTCCACTATTGGCTGGGAAAGTTGGATAAAAGAGTTGATCAAATCGCAACTGTTAATATAAATGAAAGATGTAAACTTTCAAAATCGATCTGCTTGATCCTTTCTTCTTTCGCATTAATCAACAATCTACAGGAAAAGCGGATTTTCGGGATCGTTTTTGAAATCCTTAATTTTTAACTCCCTATCGTTTCCCTGTGCCGAAACGGTAAATGTTCGATCCGGATTAAGCCGGATAAAGAACTCAATCAGACCGATTCTTTCTCCATTTTGCATCTTTGGCAGGACGAGACCTTTGGTAGCAGGATATCGCTCTTTAGGCAATCTGGAATTAAATTCAGCGTATGTCTTAAAGAAGTTTTTGTAGAGCGGTGATTCCTTGTGCCCATAGAGAATTTCGTGCTGGGCTAAGGTGCCATCCCGTGTCGTGGCAAACTGTATAATCAATATGGAGTCAGTGACAGCTTCATTTTTGCTCAAATAATTTTTGTTGAGCAGGTCGATGAAATCCAGCTTTCTCTGAGGATTGAGGAATGCGCCCGGGCCGGAAGCAGAACTGTAGGCTCTATCAACAACTTTAGAGCCTTTGCGAGTTAGCAATATTCTGAACTCTTTACCTTGTCCGGGATGCTCAACTTTAGAAATAAAGTCCTTCTGAGAAACAAAATCGTATAGAAGATTATATTTGTTCCTTAGCCAAAATTGATCGCCCTCAAAATTCAGGTAATATATTGTTAGCTTCTTTTTATTTCCCGTGTAGGCTAGTTCGGCCTCCAATGGTTCGTCGACATAAAGAAGTGATGGAATATTATTAAAAAACACCATATTTAAGGAATCAATATTTTTATAAGTATTGAAAATTGCCTGTAACTTCTTTTCATCCGAAGAATCTTTAAAAGCGGATTGGGCACAACCGTTTTCTATAAAAAAACCAAAAACTAGTAATAACAAAAACAAAATTGTTATATTTTTTTTCATGACTTCAATTCTTAAAGTTTCATCCCATCAACTTCTGTCTCATAGCTGACCGATGGCAGTCTGATTTGTATCTCTCAGGCATCGCAATATGTGTTACTCCATTTGATCCACCCAAAGAGGCCATAGTCATGGCCAAAAGTGAGTTGCCCTCCGAAGATCCTGTATTTCATAACATTATTAATATATCTGCAGAGGAGCGTTCGGATCTTCTTTATAATCCTTCATGCGAAGCTTTCTTTCTCTACCACTCCCACTGACACTAAATGTCCTGTCCGGATTTAAGCGCACAAAAATCTCTATGATGCTGGTTAAAGGAGTTCCTCCTGAGAGATATGGCAAAAACAATCCTTTAGTATTTAAATTAGCTTTGTTTTCTTGATTATAGTCCTGATAATTAGCGCATATATAGCGATATAATTTATCGTCTTCATTTCCATGCAATAGCATCTTTTTGCCAAGACTGCCATCTCTGTTTACAATAGCCTGAAGAATCAGAATAGAATCACCTGCGGGAACTATTGTTTCTTTATAATTAGCATTTAACCTCTTCACAAATCTCAGTAAAGATGAGTGTCGGAAACCACAAAAAACCGGTCCTGTATCCGAAAGCGGTTTGATCGAAGTGGACGATGGTTCTACGACTAAAACAAAATTTCTTTCCCTCTCATGTACTTTAATGTTGTCGGCCAATCTATTGCTTCGCACAAATTCGTCTATCATCGGAAATTTCCTTTTCAAAAAAAACAGATCGCCAGAATATTTGAGGGAATAATAAGTCTCATATTTTGACCCTTTTAATATATTGTCCTCATTTTTCCCAAGTATATAAATCGATTCCGCGGTATCATTCCGAAAGTTAATTTGCAAACCATTAACATCAGGATAGTTCTCAAATAGCTTTGCAATGTTTTTTGTTATCTGTTTGTTCCTAAAACGAACCTTATTTTGTGCTAAAGATAAACTATTACAACTAATTAAGAGGCAACAAATTAACGTTAGATAATAAATGAATTTAATGCTATAATATCTCATAACTTATAATATTGTCTAAACGAGTTATATTTAAACCGATTATTCACAAAATACATATGCTCGAAAAAGGCAGAATAAGACGTAGAATCCCTCCACTTCGTCAGAAACGAGATACACGCACGGTTGAGGCTATTCAACAACTCCCGCTTGGCCTCCTCATCTCTAAAATCAGGATCGAGGCGTAAAAATGCCTTGGTCTTCGGCTTCCACTTTATCTGTTTGTTGTGTCCTTTCAACCTTTCTTTTTAGATGTGAAGATCTGGGTTTTATCAGATTTTTTCCTTCTTTTTACAATTGGCCTGACATTATGCCTAGATAGTATATCGTACTTCGTTTTTATTTAACGCTGTAACAAAATCCCTGAAATCTTCGTTAAAAATATTTGCCATGAAAAGTTCTTGATTAGCCTATCGAAGAAACTTTAAATTTACTTTTATCCACTTTAGGGAGACTATCAATTGGAAAATTATACGCAACGCTATTTAAATAAAATGCTATTTCGAGCCGCAGTTGCCAACTTAAACCCGCATAATATTTCGCATGTTTTGCTGCATCTTCTGCACTATGGGCTTTGAATGCCGACCTATCTAGACGAAATGCTTTCATACTCCAAAAATAAGCAAATCAAACATCTAATCCGATTTTTTTATAGGAGGACATCGAGCCAGACTTTAAAAGCGTAATGTTCAACTTTGAGTTTGCTTTATTTAAGAATATTATTACATCATCTAAAACCACCTTTCAGCCGCGTCTTATTGATAACTTCCTTTGGATGCTGCTGGTCAAGAGCAAACGTTCCGTCTAAAAATTACGCATCATACCGTCTTTCAACAGGGTCAGCCTGATCTTGGAAGAGACAAAAAGCGCAGCGATGAAAACCAGTACAATTGGAATGGAGCTCAAAAAAATTTCATTGCTGAGGATGGCTAAAAGATTATCCTTGTAAGTTGCTATTGTGATGCAATAATAGAGCGGAATGCTTAGACACGCGGTAAGTATCAGAAAAGTGGCCATGATAATAATCGAGCCATATCTTCTATCAGATTCCGTTTTTGCCATTTCAAATTTATTTATCTCTGACATAACGGCGGTAGTCAATTGAGGACCGGGGATAATAGATTCCTCCATCAAATGTTTCAACCGGGAATGGGCGGATTTGATCTCCTCCAGTTTATCGGCCAAAGTTCTATTAACAGCGCATTCCTGTAACAAATCGCTTTTTTGTTGTTCGGAAAGATTGCCATCGACAAACTTCCAAAGCATATTTTCGTTGTACTCGTTTTCAGACATCGCGTGCAAATTTATATTAAGAGTTTTTTTAATCGTGTTCTAGCTCTGTGTAGCCGGGTTTTGACGGCGCTATTCCTGAGATTTAAAATCGTGCATATATCGTCAATAGACTGCTCATTTAGATAATATAAGGTTATGATCAGGTTGTCGGCTTCATCGAGGTCGGATAGCGCTTTTTTAAAGGCCATATTTAACTGTCCTTTATCTAGCCACTCGACTTCGGTCTCTTCTTCGTAAATCTCATTAGAATAGTGTTTCTCAAAATCTTCAACTAAAAATAATTTCGGCACTTTCCTATTGGCAGAAATTGCTGTGGTATATGCCACCCGATATAACCAGGTACTAAACTTTGACTTAAATTGAAATTTATGTAGGTTTTTATAAACCTTGAGAAAGACATCTTGTGTAATCTCTTCTGCAAATTCCCTGTTGCCAGTAATCTTGATCACGATCTGAAAAACAAACGAACTATACCGGTCTATTAAAATCGAAAAAGACATAATATTTCCATTAAAAACTTCTTCAATAAGTTTTTCGTCACTCGTTTTATTTGTATCAGATACCATTTGTGTTAATACATGATTCTATCAAACATCACTTCTTTGATTTTTATCTTAGGAATAACGGCTTTCTTTAAATACGCCGGTATCTCGCTTCTATTTATTTGCCCACCGGCCAATTGCTGGTGCAGTGGATCACATGTAAAGTAAAAGAAATGGCATATTCTATTTCAAGCTCTTAAAATAATAGTAGGTAATTAAAAGAGCGATCCCGCAGAAAAATGCTACGCATAAAATGTATAACAATGCGCTGGGTATAATTTCAGCATTTATATACTGTCTTAAAATCAAACCAACTGTAACGCCAATGCATGTTCCCAATAATATTAACCCGCCTGAAAAATATCCTGATAAATTAGGTTCTTGTTTTAAATATTGATTTCTGCGGATAAGAAACATGTTTTCCCGATGTTTCAGATACCTGACTCCGAAAATTGAAATGAGTACACTTATCGCTACTGCGATCCAAACTATTTGTTGAAAGTTCATAATTTAATTTTTTTATCTTACTTTTCTTGTTAGACGCAGGAAATAAATATCGGTTACCGCATTTTTTAAAAGATTATAATTAAGTTGAAGTACCAGCACCATTTGCCTCATTGGAGGAATGGATTAAATTAAACGCACTATAATACGACAGGCTACTTGCTATTTATAAGGTAAGCTGCCAAAAAATTCTGAATACAGACACAATAAAAATCACACGGGAAATTCCGCTATAGCAACATGTATTTTAAATGTTTTTATGTATTTTTTCATTATATTGGAACATCATTTTCTTACAAAAGAAAATGTCGATCAATGATATGAAAAAGAAAAGTATTTATCACTGCAATTATGATGCTATTATTACGCACAAGCAAGTAGTAATCGATCTGAACTAACATATTATGAAAGCCGTCGGAAATACCGTTGAAGAAATCCTGGCAAATGTGCCAAAAGACCATTCAGAAGCCTTTAATAAACTGCACAATACCATCATGCAAAACCTGCCCGAAGGTTTTATTGCTGCAATCAGTTATGGCGGTCTGGGATATGTTGTCCCGCACAGCCTTTATCCCGCAGGCTACCATTGCAAACCGGCTGAGCCACTTCCCTTTGCTGGTATCGCTTCGCAGAAAAACTCCATCAACCTTTACCATATGGGCATCTATTCCGATCCTGCATTATTGGAATGGTTTGTTTCGGAATATCCTAAACACAGCAGCAAGAAGCTGGATATGGGTAAAAGCTGTATCCGGTTTAAAAAGCCGGAAGATATCCCGTTCGACCTCATTGGCGAACTGATGAAAAAAATGAGCGCATTAGAGTGGATTTCACTGTATGAGAGTAAACTAAAAAAATAATAATAATTTTTCTCTATTTCTATCGATTCGGAGAGCAAAGAGAAGGCCGACAAGCTCTTTCAACGGGCTTTCAGCCAATGGTCAAATAACGATGGCTGTGCCAGACACTTTTTGGAACTCCTATTTCGGCATGTTTGCAGATAACTTTGATATCAACTGGAACGGCAGTCTTGAAACACAACAACACGGTTTATGAGCATTGAAGCATTATTTAAGGATAAGGCCATTAAAGCCAAAGGGAAGGTAAAAACCCTTGGCGAGTGGCTAATGGATGGTTCACTTCCGATAGATGAACTATTGGCTTTTGCTGACGGACAAAAGCCTGTCGACAAAGCAACCTGCGTAGAGGCCATAGAATTTGCCACCAGAAGATCGCCTGACATTGCCGATGAGATCCTGCTGCATTACGTCACCAAAACATTGAACGAGGATGAGCCAAGACTAAAATGGGAAAGCGCCAAAGTCATCGGAAACATTGCCGCACTTTTTCCAGCTCATCTGGAAAAATCAATCGCCAATCTCTTGCCTAATGCCGAAAACAATAGTACTGTGGTACGCTGGGCAGCTGCTTATGCTTTATCAGAAATTGTAAAATTAAAAACAGAAAACAACAAGAAACTATTGCCCAAAATTGAAATGCTTCGCGATCAAGAAGATGACAACGGTGTTAAGAAAAAATATCTGGATGCCTTGAAAAAAATAAACAGGTGAAAATGCCTAATAGCAATACAGAAAATCTATCCCTTTCAAAAGATAAAATCAATAGAAAAGTGTTCTGTATTGACAGGAATCGTCATTGCATTGATTTTACTGAAAGACAGCATCCATATACTTTGACGGCATAATTGAGACCGTACCAGATGGTTCTAGTTTGATGTAGAATTTAATTATACTTACTCCGGTCATACCAGAAAAAAAGGTAGCCGGATGCCATGTATTTTTGCGCTCTCCGAATATTTGTAAAGCTATATCGGAAAAAACAGACCGCTGGCCCACGATCAATTTTAGATCTTCCAGCGGTTTATTCCCACCTTTTTCTATCCGTCCCTGCAATACAATGACAGAGTCAGCTAAATGCGATACATTGCTTTCCCGGAGCTTATCGGCAATTTGCTTACCGAGATCCTCGTACCTCCCAAGAAATCGTGCAGCCGTCCCGTTCCCTGCCACATCGGATCGCTCACCGGTACTATAATCAATTAAATAAACAATAGAATCCTTATATATAGTTTGCCCAACGGTCCAATGCGTCGGAAAATCAAATTTCTGTTTTCCTAGCAATCCATATAATGAAACTTTTGGCGCGGTAAAATGAATTTCCCCATATTTATTTTTTATATCTAAAGAATCCCCTTTAAAAGTCATATCATAAAACGAGATATCTTTAGGACTGTCACGGACCCAGATAATCGGGGGATTGCTACACGCCGAAGGGGTTGATATTTGGGTCACCTCCGGATGCTGTTTAAAGATGTGATTATTAACTGTATCCACTATGGCAAAACGCATCGACATTAGCTTTGTATTGGTACCGGGCTTATACGTAATTTCTTGTGCGTTGACAGAAATAGAATATAGAAAAAGAAGATAAACCAAATATTTCATCTTATAATCTTTAATTGTCATATTTCCCTTTGATTTTCTTCCGATGCTTCAGCCCAAAGTCCAGCAAAGCATGGATGACAGGTTGCACTTCCTCTGCATATTGGGTAGGCGCATAAGACACTGTAATCGGTTTTGTGCTGTTGACTGTCCGCGTGATCAGCAGGTTTTCTTCCAGTTCCTGCAACTCTTTTGACAACACTTTTGGAGAAATACCCTGAGATGCTTCCTGCAAATCCTTGAACCTCATTGTACCATGATGCCGAAGATTATGCAGAATGCAAAATTTCCATTTGCCACTCAACAGTTCTATAGCATCTTTGAGGGCCAGTATCGTTTCTTTGTCAACGTTATTTTTAATATTATCCATAAAAAATAGTCACTTTCCTAAAGGTAATGAATAGCAAATACAAATTCAATATCCAATAGTTTTGTGGTCAGAAATTTAAATTTAAAATAAGTCATTATGAAAGTAACGGTAATCGCCAATGTCTCGGCAAACGGAAGGATCCTGATGTCCGACAATCCACATCATCAATTGCCCCCCGAAGCAATGGAATTTTATATACAGTTTGTCAGACAGGTTGGCAATGTCGTGATAGGATTAAAAACCTTTGAAAATTTTCTAAAATTTCCGTCAGAGGTCAAAGCACTTTTTAATGAGGTAGAAATCATCACACTGTGTAATAGCCCCTACACGGCAGAAGGCTACAAGACTGTGGGCAGCCCCGAAGAGGCTATTCAATATATGTCCTCGAAAGGTGTACAGCAAATCGCCGTCGGAGGTGGAGCAGGTACCTTCAACGCTTTTATCGACAAGGATCTGGTTACAGATATTTATTTCAACATCAATCCGTTAATCACGGGAGCCGGAGCAACTTTTGGAAACAACAGCGAGCTGAATTCTAAATTTACTCCAAAAAACCAGACACTTAAAAATGGGTTTATTCAATTGTATCTGACTAAGGAGTAGATATATGCTATTTAAAATGATGTTTTTAATAAGGCAAACTGTGAATAATTTTTGAGTACAGGCTCATTAAAAATCGTGCGGAAAATCCGGTGTTCGACAAAATGCATAGCGAACGTATTTTGTCGAACACCGGATTATTTCTTCTGGATGGCTGTACTGACTTCCATAGGTAAATCAGACTCTAAAATAGAGGCACCATCCTCGAATACAGCCCGATATTTCTCGTAACGTTGCTCTTTTTCTTGCAGTTTATCGTAACTGGGCGCGCTCGATATCATGCACATCACACCTTTGGCGTTAAAAAAACGATACATTTCTTGATTTCCGGGTACGATTTCCGAACCGATATAAACAATCATGCGGTCATAGGGCAATCCGGAGGCTACCCATTTATCTAAAGCAGCGCGGTCTTTAATATGCATGGACAAATACTGATCTTTATTTTGATCAAGGTAGTATTTTGCCTGGTCGACATTATGCACCGTCACCCAGACCCAGGCATAAGCATTATTTTGTCTTATGATTTCGGCAGTCTTAGCTAGAGGCAAGTCTTTCTTATCGAGATTCAGAATCGTCTTACCTTTGGCCCATTCGATCACTTCCTGAAGGGTGTTGATTCCATATGGAGTTACCTTACCTGTCTTGTCCCGCAACCTCAGTTTCTGAAGTTCGGCCCAAGTATAATCAGCGACCTTGCCAACCCCATTGGTGGTCCGTTCCAGGGTTGCATCATGCAATAAGACAGCCACACTGTCTTTGGTGTAACGCGGATCTATTTCGAATATAGCAGGCGTTTTTTTCAAAACTGCTTCAAAGGCTGCGATCGAATTTTCGGGCAGTCCATTTTCGATCGTACCTCGATGGCCGCTTATTATCTTTTTACCGGGCGAATAGCGAAAATAAGCCCGCATGGCTTTACTCGTTTTAAAGTCAAGCCTATGAAGCTCCTGCGCCTGCAAGCTCCCTACTGCCAGCGCACCAACCAACAAACCCATAAATAACCCTATTTTTTTCATTTGCTATTAATTTTTAACTGTACAACAATTCGGATCGATCTAAATCTCAGGCATTCAATTTTAATAAACTGAAACCAGCTGCTTTGTCTAAAGTAAAAAGAGTCAGAGCGGAATTCTCCTGCACAATACGGCGGTAGTTTGCCAGCGGCATCCCGAGTTGATTAGCCAGAAACAGCCGGTTGATCCCATTATGACCAACGATCAAAACAGTTTTACCGTCGTAGCGTTCGAGCGCGTCCTCATAAAAACTGTTGACCCGCTCGATTACCTGACGCCCGGTCTCCCCTATTGTTCCCGCGGCATAATCCTCCGGTGATCGCAGCCAATTGTCCCAGGCCTGAGGATCCTCGGCAATGAATTCGGACGCACGCTTCCCTTCCCATCGTCCAAAATCCACTTCTATCAATCTCTTGTCGACCTGCAATGCATGTACCGCTCCTGATGCGATCTCAGCCGTTTGACGAGCGCGCATCAGTGGTGAACAGAATACGGCATCAAAAGTATATTCTTTCAAAAGCTGCTGCATCCGCTTGGCCTGATCGACTCCTCTAGCATTCAGCGCGATATCCGTACGCCCACAATATTGATTTCCATTTGCGTTATAGGCCGTTTCGCCGTGCCTTAATAGTATAACCGTTAGCATCTTAAATATAGCCTAATTGTTTGAGTTTAGTTTTAAACTGTTGATATTGCCCTTCATAGGAAGCCGCTAAATCCATGTCGGGAAATACCTGAATTTCCTTCTGGGTCATTTTTGAAGCTGCCTCTTCCAAAGAACCGTAATAGCTGTATGATGCGGCCATAATGGCCGCTCCCAGAGCGCCTGTGGCTTCTTTACATTTGAAAATCGGCACCTGCAATACGGCACTTCTGATCCTCAGCCATACTTTACTATTGCTGCCTCCCCCAGCTGTAAATACGGCAGTGACCTGCTCGCCGGAAAGTTCCTCAATGATCTCGTATGCTAGCCGTTCAATGAAAGCTACGCCCTCTAAATTGGCGGCAAATAAGCGTTCGCGTGACACAGACCCAGGTTCAAAACCACGCGCCTGCGGTGCCATAATGGGGTACCGCTCCCCCTTGTGTTTGAGCGGCCAGGCCAACAGCCCGGTAGGAATCAATGTGGCTACCTCTTCGTTCAGTTTCTCAAAGTCGGTCGGAAAATCCAGACTAATCCAGTCCGCCCCCGTATTGCTCGCCCCACCCGGCATCCAGAAACCCTCAGGATGGCGATGGCTATATAATCTACCCAGGGGATCGACAACTTGTGACCTGGTCACCCCTTTGATGACTAAAGTGGTTCCGATCGTCGTATTCCACTCTCCGGGATTGACTGCCCCGGAAGCCATCTGAGTTGCACAGCCATCGGTCATGCCCACCACCACATCGATACGGGGCAGCTGCCAGGCCCTGGCCAGATCCTCGTTCAGTGTACCGATAACTGTACCCGAGGGAACAACCTGCTGTAACCATTCGGGCTTCATACCCAATACATCAAAAATATAGGCCGGCCATTCCAGAGCATTCAGGTCGTATCCGCTCTTGAGGACATTGGTGTAATCGGTAATATGGTATTGTCCCGACAGCCTTCCCACAATATAGTCCGAAGCATGTATCCATAACGCGATATCTTTTACCTTCTCGGGATAATGCTCTACATACCAAAGCATTTTGCTTATTCCACTCGAGGAATTGAATCCTGTATAGCCGTGCTGCACAAAGTTTTTTGCTGCCTGCATACAACGCTCACCTTGCTTTACCGAGCGGTCATCGCTATACATGATCGCGTCGTGAAGCGGAAGGTTATTCCGATCGAGAGGGATAACCGTTCCCGAGGTCGAAGTGACAGAAATTGCCCGAATGGCCTTTCTATCGACGTCTTGAGGGAGCCTTGCCAAAATATGGGTTATAATAGCCTCACAGTCCCGCCACCAGATAGCCGGAGACTGCTCCTCTCTAAAATTCCCCCGGAGATCGAATTTAACCGATTCTGAACCTACTATGTTTCCGAGCTGATCGACCAAAACGGCGCGTGCACCCTGTGTGCCCACATCCAGTCCAAAGAAATAGCTATTCATCTATGCGGTCACCTGCTTAAATGTCCGACGTGCATTCTTCCACTCCTGATACAGCTGCTCAAACTGTTGGTGGTCCTGGGGCTCAATTTCCTCCAGCAGCACAGGCTCAAAATTAGCCAGGCCAAGTGCTTCATTACAGACAAGAACTCCTCCCAAAACGGATGCCTGCCGGAACGTATTTCTGATCTTGATACTTTTACCAAATAAATTGGCGATAAATTGACGCAATTTGCGGCTTTCCATACCGCCGCCACAAGCCCAGATATAACTTTCATGATGCGGCGACACATCGCTCAGAAACTTATAATTTTCGTAGATGCTACAAGCGATGTCCCAAAGAATAGCAAAAACAAAACTACCTCTGGTCAATTGATGGGAGACAGGGGCATTAAAGATAAATCCACCTTTGGTAAGCGGCTGGTCTTCGTCGGCAATAAGCGAGCCCAGTGAAGCAACGCATTGCGAATAAGTGGCGCTTTCCAGTTCTTTTTCGATGACATCGTAACCTTCGTTTGGATAGAAAATTTCTTTTAACCGCTGATAATTGAGCCCCGTCACTCCCGCATTGGCTTCCAGGATAAAACTGTCGGCGTCGATGTGGCGGCTGGTCCAGGTGCGCTGGTCTGCATCCAGCACATAGTCCTCAACAATCTTGATAATAGGTGTTGTGGTACCAGAAACGATCACAACGTCGTTGGATGTCGGTGCAATACTTTTGATGGCCAATTGGGTATCGCCACCACCAACAATCACTTTGGCTCCTGCATGGATATTCATGCTCTGGGCTAGATCCGGTAAAATATCTCCCAAAATAGAGCCCGCAGCTTTTAATGGTGGAACAAGACTTGCTGGTAAATCAAACTGTGCAAATAACGTGTGGCTCCAGTCTCTTTTGGCGACATCATATAATAACGTCTCAGAGGCCTGCGAATGCTCATAGGCACAGACACCGGAAAACTTATACTGGACCCAATCGCTGATACTCATAAAGCAAGCAATATCCTTGAAGATATCGGGATATACCTTGCGGAGCCCCACCAGTTTGAATGCAGAAAAGAGCGAAGTCGGGTATCTTCCGGTCATTTGGTACACCCGGTCTTTATCCGTTAATTCAGCTTCCCATGCCCTGCCCCGATGGTCGATATTCGGCATGCCCAAAACAGAATGGCCTTCTGTGTCAATAATAACAATACCTTCGCGCTGGCTGGTCGCTGTGATGGCTTCGATCTGCACGGGCCCCGCTTCTTCTATGGCCAGGGCAGACAGCCGGAGAATTTCATTCCAGAGTGTATCGGGATCGAAATAAATCGATTCTTCGTAGCGATCGTCAGATTCGTACTGCACATTTTCCCGCTTTATGCTCAGCAGCTCACCCGCTGGCGATGCGACGGCAACACGCGCATTTCCTGTCCCGATATCTATAATCAAATATGCTTTTGTAATCACCATTATACATTTAAATTTTCTATTACCGCTTTATTCACCAATTGACGGATATGCTTATTTCCATTGACAAAATACTCCCTCAAATTGTTGTTCATAATAAACGCATGATGGTCCTCTACTTCATGGGTAGCACCGGCAATATGCGGTGTGGCGATCACATTCCTGTGCTGAATCATTTTATAGTCAATCTCATCCGGAGGTTCATGATAAAAAACATCCAGCACTGCACCCCGGATCTGTCCCGACTCCAATAGGCCAAGCAAGTCTTCACGATTGACCACCGTAGCCCGGGCAGTATTGACAAAAATAGCCTCTTTTTTTAATAAAGAAAGATATTTCGCATCAATCATCCCGACCGTCTCGGGAGTGACCGGCAGGTGTATGCCGACGATATCACAGGCGGTAAAGAGTTCGGCCAATTCCACCTTTTTATAATCGGTATTCTCGTCCGTATAATAAGGATCGAAATAGTAAATCTCACAGGGAAAACTGCTCAACATACGCGCGATATGCTGACCTACCGCACCAAAACCCACCATCCCCACTTTCTTTCCGGCAAGTTCATTTCCTTTGAACTGCAGATAGGAAGTATGTGCTCCGACTCCCCAGTTTTTATTTTCCAGCCAGTCCATAGCGGGAAGTGTATTGCGCATTAATGTGATCACATTGGCTATAAACATTTCTGCTACAGCCTGCGCATTACGTGCCGGCGTATTAAACACCGGAATCCCCAATCTGGTAGCCACAGGCAAATCGATATTGGACGGTGTGCCCCGACAAATACCCACAAACTTTAACAAGGGGTTGGCGTGCAGCACCTCGGCAGTAATTTCGTCATGCTCAGAAATCAAGGCTTCGGCCCCGGTTTCCCGCAGGAGTTCAATGAGCTCCGTTGGATTAAAAGCTCTGCCATGTGGCTTCCAGGGCCGATAAATGACTTCGCCAACCAAACTCTCCAATTCTCCAAATGCCCTCTCATTCTCATAGGGAGCCGTCAATAGTACTTTCATAGTTTTCGTTCTTCTATTTTATGATATATTTTAGTCCGTGTCAATTACATTTTGTTCGGGCAATTTTAATAAGGCTGTCAAGAGTGCACTCAACAAATAGAGGATGGCTAACAGCCAAACTACACCTTCGCTGCCCAGCGTACCGATGCAGAGCCCCACCAAAACTGGCCCCACGAATACAGGCAGGCCAGCCCCGAGATTGAGAATCGCCATTGCTGATCCCTTCTCCTCTTTCACCAGCGATGGCACCAGTGCGGACAGGGGCACATAGCCGGCGAGCAAAGCTCCCCATAATACGCCCGCCGCCAAGACAGCCCAATAGTTCCCCCCGAACAAAGCCGGGGAATAATAGAACAGCAGCGTGGCCACGGCACAGCCGACTCCGCCAAACCACATAATGGTATTACGCCAGCCAAGCTGGTCGCCCACAAATCCAAATAGGAGGTTAAAGACTATGTTGCTGGTAAAAATCGTACCCCAAATCTGCAACCAGGCTTTGGTCTCAAAACCATATTCGGCCATATACAGGGGAAGAAAAACCGGAAAAGCAAATTGCGCCGTCGTATTGATGACCCTTACGATTCCGCCCACCAGAACCTTAGGCTCGCGCTTAACAATGGTAAGCCCCTTCAGCATATCCCTGAATTTTGATCGGCCTGCATGTGGTACCGAGAATCGATCACGGTTCAGGATCAAGGCAAAAAAGGCCCCGATTAAAACCCAGAGCAAGGAAGACCATAAGGTATTCTGATAGCCCATATAGTCCAGAGCCCAACTTGAATAGTAAGCCCCCAGCACATTCAATCCCCCGGTAAACACAAACCAAAACCAGCCTACTGCCCGCCCCAACATGGATTGCGTAGTGCGATAAGTAATCCATACCATAAATGAATATGCAAACAAAGGGTAACCGAAACCGCGAATCGCATAAAATACCAGCATATAAGTAAAATCAAGTTTTTGCATTCCAAGCCCCACAAAACCGATTGTTCCGATCATATAAAGAAGTAAGCCCATCACCATGGATCTGCGTGGCCCGTATGTTTCGGCAAGGACACCCGAAAACCAGGATGAGATGGCTATGGTCACCCCATAAACTGTAAACAAACTAGCCGACTGCTCTATATTCATGCCATGCGCTATCAGATAGGGACTCAACCAGCCCTGTTCAACACCGTCGCCCATCATAAAAAGGAGGATACCCAGATACCCCCATTTTAAATTTGAAGGAATTCCCCATTTCCCAAGTATGTGTACCATAATTTAGTTTTTTAGAATTGGTTACTTTACAGCACTAAAATAACAAAATAAAACAAAATAAAATAAAAAATAACATAAATAAAACGTATCAAAACAAAAAAAAGCAATATTAAACATATTGCTTTTGGGAAAGAACGGGGAATACCAATTTATAATTCAAGTTCAGCGCGCAAAAAATAATGATCACTGGGGTAGACACCCTTATAATTATCTTTGACGATGGCAGATGTTCTGGGGACAACCGCGCCCTTCGTAAAAATAAAATCTATTTTTTTGGCACGGTCTTTCTTTTCATATTGCTCGCCTTTAAATCCATGCGTCGTGCCACCAAAATCTTTCGCCCCGTGAATTTCCGTAAACGTGTCTTTCCAGCCTGCCGACACAACTTTCTGGTACACCTGGCTTTCGGGTCCAACATTAAAATCGCCGGTCATGATCTGCACAAATCCATCGGCATACTGCGCAGACTCCTCAAGTACAAGCGCTATCTGTTTCAGTTTTGCTTCGGCATTGACATGATCCAGATGCAGGTTGACCAGACGTAGCTCCTTTTTACTATAACGGTCATACAAGCGTACCCAACAGGCATTACGGGCACGCGCCGACCCCCAGGAAATACTCCCTCCGATTAAAGGTGTTTCGGACAGCCAATAGGCTCCGCCCGCCAGGAGTTCAAACCGCTTTTTGGAAAAGAAAACCGGATTTTTTGCGATGCCATGATAACCCGTTTTGATGGAATCCATTTCCGGGCCATCAAATCCGAAGGCATGATAATCGGGCATCGCCGCTTTCATATCGGCAAACTGATTATAAAGCACTTCCTGAAAACCGATGATAGCTGGCCGCTGACGCCGGATCACTTCCAGACAGGCGGACCGACGCTGTTGCCAGCCCAATCCTTTTGCCGCGTCCTCTTCAAGGTCCACCCGGATATTACAGGTCAGCACACAGAGCGTATCCTTGCTGACCAGGGCATGGGCAACGTTGTCTTCCAAGGGAAGCAGCGACACCATCGCCGCCGCCCCAAGCTTCTGCAAAAAACCTCTGCGCCCTACAAGATCATGTTGAGTACCTCTTTTCATATCAGACGGTCATTTCATTTTCTCCAAGATATGCCCCTTCGGCTATAAGTTCCTGACGGAGCTCCTCCACATTGATTTCAGCAGGAGAAACACCGCGACGCACCGCAATTTTGGCAGCACGTCCAGCGGCTTCGCCCATCGCCATACAGGGTGCCATGACCCGTATCGCAGACATGGCCTCATGCGTGGTCGAAATCGAACGTCCGGCGACCAACAGGTTTTTCACCCGTGTAGGCAACAAAGAACGGTATGGGATGTCATAACTGTCTCCACACCAGGTAAGGGTACAGCCTCCCCCTTCCGGATGATGAATATCGAGTGGATAGCTCGCCACCGCAATCGCATCGTCAAAACGGGTACAGGACAGAATATCGTCGGCAGTAAGCACGTACTGGCCAACTATGCGCCTTGTCTCCCGAATCCCCAAAAAAGGAGCCATTTTAGTAAATTTAGCCTGCTCAAATCCGGGCACATACGCGACCAGATAACGCTGAATCTCCTCAATCTGCTTGCGGCCTTCGATTTCACCAAAGGTCAGACTCGCCGGATCTGTTCCATCCACACCATTTATCCGCGACATATTCACCCAGACTTCGCCTTCGCGAAGCCCCGTGATCAATATCGTACGCTCTACGGGCAAATGATAGCCGGCCGCTCTGGCTTTCTCCATCACACTACGCAGCCCGACGACGATAAACTGATTATTCTGCCCGAAATATTCGGCCGGAATAAAATCCGTCAGATAGGTCCGGGGCTCCTCAGCAATGGACATACGCAGTTTTTCGGTATCGACACCGCCCATGCAGAACATCAATGTCGGAGGCTGTGCCCCACCTGTTTCATTGCCCTGCTCGCAAGCCACTCCAGCCCTGAAAGCCACGTCGGCATCGCCCGTACAATCGATGACTGTTTTTGCCAGAATTGCCTCCCGGCCAGATTTGCTCTCTATCAGCACCCCTTTTAAAACATCGTCCTCCATCACCACCCCAGCCGAAAAAACATACAGCAACACCTCTACCCCAGCCTCTTCCAAAACCTTGAGCCCGATATTTTTAACCGCTTCAGGTTCGACCAAGGTCAGACTCATGTGCAAGGGACAAGGACGATGCTCGGATGCGGCATCCACAGCTTTTAACCTGTCGATAAAACGCTGTGGCAGTCCTTTAATGATCTGATTGCCCTTTTGCCCCAGAAAACCCAGAATGGGCAAACCAATCGTCATATTGCCACCGACAAAACTCCTGCTGTCGATTAAAGCCACTTTCAGGCCATCTGAGGCTGCCGCCTGGGCCGCAATAAGACCAGCAGGCCCCGCCCCCACAACCAGCACATCCACCTCCATTCTTACCGGAACCTCTCTTGCGGGCTCCATAATCTTTTTGATACTGTCCATTTCTGTATAAAATTTATTTTACAAACTACATAATCTATTTGAGCAGCAACACTTCTGCCCTTTGTGTTTCCTTTATCGGGGGAACCTCTTTTTTTATCATCGTCCATAGGATCAATGCTGCCAAAGGATGCATAAATGCCATCACAATAAATAGGGTTCCTGCGCCTACCGAGCCAAGCATCTGCCCGACAAAATAATTGAACAGCACAGCCCCCAATGCACCAAAACCTCCAGCAATTCCCAATACCGATGCGACATTGGCCACCGGAAACGCCTCCGCAATCACCACACTGATTGTAAATAACCAGCTTAGACAAGCTATGGCAACAAGCCCAAAGATGAGCAAAGTCAAGTAGGGATTAGCGATATACGTGGTCAGACAACACAGCGGAGCCAACAAAGCGACCGCCGTCAGCATCGTCTTGCGAGCCAGGAGTGGATCTTTCCCTTTCCTGACCATCCGGTCAGACCAGGCCGACGTACCTATGGCTCCCAAATCGGCCAGCAAAAACGGTATCCAGCCAAACATGCCAATCTGAGCCAGCGTCAGTCCCGATTCTTCCTGCAGATAGCCGGGCAACCAAAACAGGCAAAAATACCATACTGGATCGCTTACGAATCGGATCAACAGAATCCCCCACAAAGACTTTCTGCCCCACAGCTGCCCCCAGGAAAAGGCAGCAGCCGGCTCCCCGGGCTCGACGGTGTTTTCTTTAGCGACAGCATCAGGTGGCTCGCAGTAAATCAGAAACCAGAGCAAGGCAATCACCAGACCGATTGCTCCCGCCACGATAAAGACTGTATGAAAATCGTAGGAAATAGCCAGCCAAGCCACCATCGGCGGTGCGATGATCGCTCCGATCGAACTCCCCGCGACACAAAGGCTGTTGGCAGTAGCCCGCATCTTGCCGGAAAACCAGACTGCAACGACCTTCAGCTGCGCAGGAAAATTGGTCGGCTCTGATGCACCCAGCAAGCCGCGAAAAAAAAGAAAAGAACCAAATGTACGCGAAAAACCACCTCCAAAACAGGCCAGAGACCAGCCTAAAATACCTACAAGCATCACACGTCGTTCGCCAAAACGATCCACAAGCCAACCGGATACCGGATACATAAGTGCATAAAACAACGTAAAAACGTTAATAACCATCGCATAACCATCGTCACCCAAGCCGTATGCTGCCTTGAGCATAGGTTTTAAGATAGACACGATCTGCCGATCGTAATAATTGAAGACAATCGCTAAAAATATGACGAGTATGATTAACCAACGTCTATACAGCGGAGCAATCGGAAGGGCAAACTTGGACATAAATAGATTCTGGTTTTTTTATATTTTGATTGATCAAATTTATAATAAAAAAAGTAAATAAAACATTTTTAAATAAAAAAAAAGATAATTTAACATTTGAACGCTTGAAGTTTAAAGGTCAACACAGTATCTTTGTCAATAAACTTGTAGAATTATGAAAAGTATAACAGAGCGCCACGAATTCATACTCAAGAAACTTAAAGAAAAAGGAAAAATTTCCATCGAATGGTTAAGTAAAACAATGGAGGTCTCCAGCGTAACGATTCGTAAAGATCTTAAGCTTTTAGAAGATAAGAACCTTTTATTTCGTACAAAAGGGGGTGCTTCTACCTACAATCCCTATGCGGGAGACCGCCACATTCTGGAGAAAGAGTCCATCAATAGTGAAGACAAAGAACGTATTGCCAAAGCTGCAATTAAGCTGATCAAAAACAACGATTCGATCATGATCGGCTCGGGTACCACGGCCTATGCCCTGGCAAAAAATCTAGAAGTAACGCAGCATCTGACGGTGATCACTCCAGCACTGAAAGTCGGATTAGAACTGAGCAACAAGAAAAACATCGAAGTTTTACAGCTGGGCGGACTGATCAGACCCAATTCGTCCTCTGTCGCCGGCCACTATGCTTCAAGATTGCTCGACGAAGTAAGCTGCAGCCTCCTTTTTCTCGGTGTAGATGGTATCGATTTAGAATTTGGCATTTCAATCAGCAATCTTTCCGAAGCTACACTTAACCAAAAGATGCTTGAAACCTCCCAAACGGTCATTATACTGGCAGACAGCAGCAAATTTGGAAAAAGAGGACTTGGAAAAGTATGCAACATTGAAGATATCCATTATATCATCACTGATAGTAAAGTCTCCGAAAATGACGTTAGAAATATTGAGGAACTGGGCGTCAAAGTCATTATAGCTTAACCTGAAAAAAGGCCTTTAGCTTTAAAAGCCAGAGGCCTTTTACCTGCCCGGAGACTTTAGTATCCGGGATTTTGTTTCAGATCTGGAACCATCACAATTTCACTTTCGGGTATCGGCCAAAGCTCATCCTTATTAATTTTAAAAATCACATCCTGAACACCAAAAACTTTATTAGCCAACTCTTTATTATAAACAGGTGAACCATTATCGTCGATTTTGACCAATACTGCCGAAGACCACTGATTTGCATCGCGGTTGAGATAAAGATTACCGTTCAAGATCTGGCTGGCAATCCCCCAGCGGCGAAGGTCATACCAGCGGAAGCCATCGCCCGCGAGTTCGACTTTACGCTCATAACGCAGTGCTTTCCTTAATTCAGCCTGGCTGAGCCCCGTCCTGAGCGGTGGCATATGCGCCCGCAGGCGGATCTGATTGATCGCATCGTACACTGAATTATCAATCTTATTCGCCTCTATTTTAGCTTCCGCATAGATCAAGAGCAGTTCGGCATACCTAAAAAGACCGATATTCAGGTCACTTTGCCCATTGACAGAAGTGGTTGCAAAATCTTTGATATCCACATGTTTCCGCCACAAATAGCCGCTATATGAACGGGCGGCGTTCGTCTGGTCTGCATTCGCCACAACGGCCGGCTTATCGCTGGTCCCGTTTAAAACAGGCCAATAATTTGCCACATTTTTAAATGCGCTGTTCATTTCAAATTGGTAGCCAAGAAATCTGGCCCCGGGCCTCACACAGTACATATCCAGTCTCGGATCTCTATGGGCAAAAGGATGGGCGGCATCATATACCGCAGACTCCGTAACCGGCAGTCCGTCAGACGCCTGAAAAGAGTCTATAAAATCTTGCGTCGGCCCCCAATATGCAACCCCTCTACCAAGGCGCGACGCTGCATAATATTGTTGATTATGCACATTGCCGGGAACACTGACATTATATTCCATGACCCATATCCATTCTTTGCTGCTCTTGAAGCCCTCATGTCCAAAAATATTGCTCACATCAGGCTCACCTACCACGTGGTTCTTTCCTGCATAATTTATGCTCTCGTTGAAAGGAGTCAGCTCATGCAGTCCATCCGAAAGCTTGATCGCTTTGTCGGCCGACTCTGCGGCAAGCTCGTATTTACCGGCGTAAAGCGCAACACGAGCCTTTAACATATAGGCAGCCACACTGCTGGCTCTTACTTTTCCGAAAGCGGATTGATTAACGGGCAGCGCATCCGCAATCGCTGTCAGTTCGTCCATAATCCATTGCCGGATTTCGGCTGCATCCGTTTTGCCAATATTCGCCTCGCCCAGGGGGACATTTTTGGTCAGTAAAGGTACTCCTCCATACAATTCTATCAATTGTGAATACACGTATGCCCGAATAAAACGGAGCTCTGCATCCAGCTGCTTCAGCTTCTCGGGCGCAATCTTCCCTTGCAATGCCGCGAGATTATCCAATACCAGATGTACCCGGGCAAGTGTTTTGTAATGTACTGTCCACGGTTTGGTGGCCAAGGCATTATCCGTCGTATAGGAGCTGGTAATGCCCGGCGTATAATTATTCCCCGGACGCGCATAACCGATATCGGTAATATTGTCCAGCACATGCAAGAAAGGGGTGCTGCTTGCATCCAGGAGTGTCAGCGCCTTATAAGCACCCAACAGGCCACTCTCAGCTTCTGTCTCATTGGTCGGAAATGTGCCTGTTGCCGGACCATTCAGAGGCTCTTTATCCAAATTACAACTACTAACCAGTCCGGCCAGTAGTGCCAAACCTAAAACTATCTTCATGTTTTTCTTCATGTCTTCCTTAAAATTTAAAATCAACGCCAAAGGTGTATACTTTAACCTGCGGATAGAAATTACCATCTCCCAAAGAAACCCCTTCACCCGCTGCTGCATTGTAATTGATTTCGGGATCATACCCTTTATAGAAATTGGTTTTCGTCCAGAGATTTTGCCCGTTGACATAAACAAACAGGCCATTCAATCTGAGTTTAGCGAGCAGATGCTTCGGGATTTCATACCCTAGCTGCACATTTTTAAGACGGAGGTACGCTGCACTCCGCATCCAAAAAGTTGAATTCTGCGTATTGTTTGTGGAAGAATGTGATAAGCGCGGCAATGCAGCATCCGGATTGTCTACGGTCCAATAATCGGTCTGCCATTCCTTGACAGCACTAGCCATCGCCAACGGCACCACGTAATGCGAACTCAGATAACCATCCGCCTTAGCCACACCCTGTAAAAATGCATTCAGCCGAATCCCTTTATAACTGAGATCCAGATTTATCCCATAGGTATAACGCGGAATAGTATTGCCAATGATCACTTTATCACTTTCATTGATTTTGCCATCCGGAATCGGGTTACCAGCTGCATCAAATTCTCCTGCGATATCTTTATAACGGATATCCCCCGGCTGGAGTTTTCCGAACTGGGCGGGACCGTTTTTGATTTCATCCGCATTATTATAATAACCGTCGGCGAGATAACCGTAGATTGAATTAATCGGGTACCCGGTTTGCTGACGTAAAAACGTACCCATCGTTGTATTGCGCATATCCAGGATTTTGTTTTTTACATCAGCTATATTCCCGCCCAGACCGAGCTTAAAATCGCCGAATTTCTTATCATAACGAACGGCAAGCTCCCAGCCTTTGTTCTGTACCTTCCCTGCATTCTGGAACGGCCCCGGGAGCCCGTGCAATGCAGGTATATCCAGTTTGAGCAAAATCCCGTTGGTCGTCTTGCTATACCAGTCAAAGGTCAGGCTAAAATCCTTAAACAATACCGCATCGAGCCCCGCTCCACTCATTGTCGTCGATTCCCATACCAGTCGCTCGTTTGCCATTTCATTCTGCGATACCAGGGGATACAATTGTCCGCCCATCGATATACTTCCCAGCGCCAGCTGCGAGGCGAAAGGGTAATAAGAATCACCGATATTCTGATTTCCGAGCTTACCCCATGAACCTCTTAATTTGAGCTGACTGACCACCCCTTTCAAATTTCCCATAAACGGCTCTTCGCTAAGGCGCCAGCCTGCCGAGAAAGACGGAAAGGTAGACCATCTGTTATTTTTCACAAACCTGGAACTGCCGTCGTGCCTGATATTCGCTTCAAACAGATAGCGATCTTTGAAACTATAATTAAATCTGCCGAACTGAGATACCAACAGCCACTCATCGATGGTACTGCCATTATCCTTTGTCGCATTGTCAGCCCCGGCGTTTAAAACCTCGTATGTGTCATACATAAAATCCCGACGATAGCCCATCAAAAATTTTTCATTGTAAGATTCCCGGGAGGCCCCCAGCATCATTTTGAATTGATGGCCACCGTACGATCTGTCGGCTGTTGCCGTTACAAAATAGCTCCCAAAATACTGTCTGTAAGCGCGTTCCGTAAGATCGGTAGTCGTATTGGCCGAGCCCGCCGAAGCGCCGTTCACATCAAATACCTCTACCATTTTATTAAACTGATGGGTATTTCTCGTCACATATCTCGGCGCGATTGTTCCCAGGAGGCTAAGCCATTCCGTAGGTTTATAATTCACCGATAAATTACCAATAAATTCCAGGTTGTTGGTCTTGTTATTCCCTCCCTCTTCAATCTGGGCCACAGGATTATTTTTCACCCAGCCCTCTGCCCATAAACCATTGGGATGGCGGATCGGCAGATCAGTCGGCATACGGCCCAAATAATTCCAGATGGTTCCTTCACCCGCAATCTGTTCCCTGTTTTTATTGGTCATCGAAAGGTCCATCCTCACAGTAAATTTTTCGCTTGGGGTAATGTCCATGTTGTTGCGGAAAACATAACGTTTAAACCCCGTGTTCTTGATAAGTCCGTCCTGCGTGGAATAACCAAACGAAGGTGCGACACGGATAATACCGCTATTTGCAGAAAGACTCAAGAAATGGTTTTGTGTAAAGCCAGAACCCGTTAGAATAGCCTTTTGCCAGTCAAAATTATCGGGGTTTTCGGCATATAAGCGGCTATATTCGGCAATGGCCTCATCCGTATAGGTCGGTTGATTTCCATCATTGAGGTTGGCCTCATTAAACATCCGCATATAGGTGAGCCCGTCAGCCACCTTCGGAATGGCTGTAGGATCCTGCATGCCGATATACCCCTTATAATGGATGGCCAGCTTGTCCTTCCCTCTTTTGGTAGTAATCAATATGACACCGTTGGCTGCCCGTGAACCATAGATAGCTGAAGAAGCAGCATCTTTAAGCACAGAAATACTTTCAATCAAATTGTAGTCAATATTATCGATCGAGCCCGCCACTCCGTCTATGATCACCAACGGTGAAGAGTCAGAGCCACCAAAGGAATTAATCCCACGGATCCGAATCTGGCCGGCATCACCGCCCGGAGCACCTGTCTGTGAAGTCACGGTCACACCCGGAGCCAACCCCTGCAAGGCCGATGAAGTCGAAAGATTGGGCCGACGTTCCAGCTGGCTATTTTCGATAACGGAAACAGCGCCCGTCAAATTCACTTTCTTTTGTGTACCATATCCAACCACAACAACTTCCTCGATGCTGGTCGACATTCCCTCTAAAACCACCTCTAGACTGGCCTGCCCCTGATAGACCAGCTCCCGCTGTGCATACCCGAGCATAGTGACCAAAATGGTCTCTCCCTTTTTTACATTTAAACTAAATTCCCCATTGTCCATTACAGCCGAAGGACTAGCAGAACTTCCTTTAACCTGAACAGTCGCCCCTATCAGCGGATGCCCCTGCGCATCAACGACGCGACCTTTCATGGCGACCTGCTGTGCCAGCGCCATCCCTATGGGCATCGCACATAGTAACGCAGCCAAACGAAATGCTTTATTCATTTTGATTGTATAAGAATTATAGATTTACGATTCATACCACTGAGATTTTCCCGATCCAATTGGTTATTATGAAACTTAGGCATTATATTATTGAACAATATTAAACATTAAATTTTATTATTAAAAACAAAAAACAAATAAAATTAATATTTTAAAACTTATTTAAACACCAAAATAAACATATTTAAAGATAATTTAATATGAAATTAACATAAAAACAGTCTTCAAAAATCGTAAACAGCTTTTTAAATTTCGCCACTAAGTACTCATAGATAAGGATTTAAGACCATATTCTCCTACAACTTCTCGCTGAGTATTCAGAAATAAAAAGAAAGATTTTTAAACATTAAAAAAATAAGCTAAATTCACACCGGTTCAGCTAATTGAAAACGTCGTCATTAATTAAATTCTGTATGAGAACGAGTATCAAAAACAGTCTACTATTCTTTTGTCTGTGGTATTGCATAACCGCAGCAAAAGCGCAGTCAACAAGCAGTGAATTTCAACAGCCTACTTTGAGCGATCAAAAATCATGGTCCATGGTACTACTGCCGGATATACAGAACTATGTAAAGTTTAAGCGGAATCAGCCTATTTTAGATATCATGATGAACTGGATCGTAGCGCATCAGGAACAAATGAATATAAAAATTGTGCTGTGCACCGGTGACCTGGTGGAGCATGATGACATTATCAACCCCAACCGGCTAAAAATGGACCAGACCGGCAAACAGCAATGGGAAGCTGCAGCACGGGCTTTTGCTAAGTTAGATGGGAAAATACCCTATATTACGGCGACGGGAAACCATGATTATAATATATTCAGCTATACGCACAAACCAAAGACCACCCATTTTCCGCATTATTTCCCTTCGGACAAAAACAGCAAAAACCAAGAGCTGCTGCGGGATGTCACCGAAAATATATACGGTGACCCGAGTTTAGAAAACGCAAGCTATGAATGGCGCTCTCCTCATGGACAAGATTTTCTTTTCCTCTCGATCGAATTTGCACCGAGGGACACGGTACTGAGCTGGGCCAGATCAGTCATTGACAAACCCACATATAGCACGCATAAAGTCGTTCTATTGACACATTCCTATCTGAATTATAAGAATGAGCATATTGAAAAAGAAAAATATGACCTGCAGGACGCCAACTACGGAAAATCCATCTGGAAAAAATTAGTCCAACCTTCCAAAAACATTGAGCTGGTATTCTCAGGCCATATCGGTGCTGCCAATGACATCAAAAAGCACATTGGTTTTCGCACGGACAAAAATGCTGCCGGCAAAAAGGTCAATCAAATGACCTTCAATGCGCAAGCGCTTGGGGGCGGGCACCAGGGAAGCGGTGGTGATGGCTGGTTACGTATTCTTGAATTCCTCCCCGATGGCAAAACCGTAAAAGTTAAAACATTCTCCCCCTTATTTGCACTTTCGACAAGCACACAGCACATGGCCTGGCGCAAGGAATCTTTTGACGAATTCGACATGCAATTGGAATAAGTTTAAAATCTCCTGCGCATTCTCAGACTTTAAATTAAAAGCAGCTAATATTCAGACCTAAATTGTCTCTTAAATTTTGATCTGATAAAGGTATTTACGCATTACCACCAATTGTCGTCTCAGTTTCACCTGATCCGGCGCTGCCGGCAGTAAACTGTGCAAGGAAAGCTCTTCAACCTCCTGAAAAAGCTTTTGAGCCCGTATAAAAAGCTCATCATAGGTAAAGACGCCAACCTTGATACGCAGGAGCTCTTCCCTATCGAGGCGACGTACATTCAGCTTGCCGTCAGACAAGATCTCTTTTGCCTGCTGCAGCAGACGGAGGGTATGCATCATATTTTTGGCGTCATAGCCCCCGCCATGTCGCATTGTGCCTTGAAAACGGGTTTCATTGCGCTCAGATACCCAGCTAAAATATTCACGATAGGCCTTGCAATAAGAAGAATATGCGTCATGATTAACAAAAAGATACGCACAAAGTGCTTGTTCCTTGCCGATAGCACTGCATGAAACCTCATGACTCTCCATTGTAGCCACGATACCTTTATAATTCATGGTCTGAGCCTGGTCATAAAACAGAGCATACATTCCCTTTGCATGGTCGATCTTGACCAAACCACAGTTTTCCTGTTTCCACTGCCGCTTGCTTAACCACTTGCTCAACGGTTCACTACGGTCACCGGCTATGATGAAGCAGAAATCCAGCAAACTTTTGCGCGCACGATCCATCGGATTGTTGATTTTCTTATTCAGTCCCTTTGCCTTGCGCACTTGTACCATCCCGTATTGAGCAAAGCTCGTAGCTGCCTCCTGTGTGATAAAATCCTGAATCTTAAATTGGTCAAATATAGGATCCCGGTCTAATATGCAGTCGGCAGGACTGGCCAGAAGCTCCAATATATTAGGATTACTCTTTGAAAGGAGTTCTACGAAGCGTCCTAGCTCATAATAGACTTCATCATTACTGGCATTTGCAACCTGGGCAATATATTGATTGCCCAGGTAATATTCCAGCGGTAGATAAAATACACCTCTGATATCGGTATCAGAGGAGGCTGTGTCCAATCCGTACGCCCTGCTGCCGACAACTGCCTCATACAGGATCAGCCCGCGATCTCTAAGTTCGTTTATAGTCATTTTGACAGCGTTCTAAAGTAATGCTCAAGTCCTTCTTTATCCGATGCTGAGACGGGAAGACGTTTTACTTGATCCTCCAACTTTGTCAGCTGCGTCTCCATGTAGCTCCTCATGGATACTGAACAACTGTATGTAAATCCTTCATCCACCGAGCCCTTCAGTTGGCGTAATTCCGCCACTTCAGTCTTAACGCTCGCAGGTAAAAGCACGCCCAGTTCTGCCAAGGTCATGGGAGCATAAGCGCTGCGGCTAACACACCACTCTGCTGCAAGTAGAGACCGCAAAATATAAAATAAGCTTTTGAGCTTCATATTCTCGCGTCGAAGATCTTCAACTTTGCTACGGACAATACCCAAATAATGATGAGCGTGCCTACGGCGGTCAAAATAATTTTTGATCATTGCGATAAAACTTGTTTTGAATCCATCAACCTCGTAATAAACGATTGGCGACTGGATCCATTCAAATGGACTGACATTGCTCTTATACAATAGTGTAAGTATTTTACGTAGATCCCAGCCTCCTATATCAAGGTCATCGACTAGGGGAAACCGCATTTCCGTAGCCAGCGGAAATAAGCGGGTGTAGTCTTCCGTTTTTCTCACATAAATGAACCGAACATCGTAATCGCTGTCGATTGACGGAAAGCCCCAGCCCCGGCTTCCTGATTCACAGGCAAAAAGCATCCGTATCCCCTCGCCTGCTTCGATTTCCTTTAGTTTATTGATGATATTTGTTTTCATGTCTTCATGCTTTAATTATACATTAACACAAAGATCAAAAGGGGCACCGAAGCTTTTTTGCGCAACAAAAAATAAGAGCAAAAATAACAGTAGAAACCTTAGTATCAGCCAGATATTTTTCTTAACAAAAGAAAGCGTTAGACAAAAGTAGTTAAAGTACGTAGATAGCGTACGTAGTTAGACAAAGACGCATAGACGTCGTTTCTTACCAACAAAGGGTACACGAATTATCATGTACCCAATCACTAACTACTGAAAATGATGTTTTAATCCCTCAATGTCGTAACATCCTGATCCGGTATCGGAAGATTGAGATTGGCTATTTCTGTATAAACAGACTCATCAACCCTAAATCCCCATTTTCTAAAAAAGTCTGACAGGTCTTTTTGTGAAAATTGACAAGCTGACAGCATAAAATAACGCATTTTTGCTGCATCTGTAGATACAATAGGACGGTTGTCACGTGTGGCCTTGCTCAAATTAATATACAGATCATCACCAAATGCTAACCATAGTTGATGGAACATAATCATCTTCAGATCATTGCTGCCCGCATTGAAATCACGTTCAGTAATAGGTTGCTGGAAATACGCATCCAGTTTAGGCCATGCATTATTTGCAGTAACACGACTAATAGGCAGACCAAAACCTCGCTCACTTGCCAGGGAGTACACATTGACTGTGGTTTCCGTCAAATTGCCCCAGGTCCAAGCTTTCTGTTGATAGGTATGTCCTACTTCATGCCAGATACCCCATCCATTCGTGTTCGAAAGGTATTTAGGCTGTAGCATCCTATAAGACAATGCTTCTGTGTAATAAATGGAAATCCCTGCCGCCATATATCCACCAGACGCAGAATCTCTAACTGTAATCAGATGTTTATTATAAGGGATAGCATGCACGCCGCTTGTACCACTCAGGCCGCTTATACGATTTGAAAAATCAATGATAGAATCCAATCTATCAACTATCAACTGTTGATCCTCCCCCTTATAAAGAAGAGCTTCATCCATGTTGGCCACCATAATTGTACGGTCGGAAGAAAACACCACATCTGGAGCAACGTTCTTAAGTGAGTCCAATGTCGCAACCCATTGACCATGTGTTGTTTTCCCTTTTTGAAAATAGGGTACTGGAATAAATCCGTCGCCGAAAGTAAGTTCAATTTCACCTGTTGTTGTATAATTATTGGCTGTATAAATCACATAAACTAAGCCTCCGTATTGATCCACTGTAAAGGATTGTGTGCCCGGTTGTAAGTCTAAATATTGCCTCACAGGTCTGATATTATCCCTAAATGGAGTACCGATGGCGAGTCGGGCGCCTGTTGTACCAGCGTTGACTTTAACGGTTACGGTTATCGTACTGTTTGGGGCAACATAAAATCCTGTTGCCTGCATATCATTATGATTACCCCTGAATTGCATTCGATCGGCTTCTGTAGACGCCGATGGCGTCACTCTGAATGTTTGGACACTGTCTGCAATGGCCAGTTTCACCGGATCCGGATCAGAAGGAACGGGATGCATCCAACCGCCATCCTTTTTACAGGAGGATAACATGCTAACAAAGCAAATTGCGATTACATAAAAGATGTTTTTTTTCATTGGTTTTCAATTAAGTTTATGAATGGTATTAATTAAATTATTGTCCTGTCTCCCATCCGGAATTTTGTTTCAAGTCGGGTTCCAATACCAGATGTGCCCCAATAATGTGACAGACGAGCAAACATCTGGTTTCGTTCCTTTTTTCATCAAAACGGCGGTTTAAAACTTTTAATAACAATTATCCGTAGGATTATAATCTGTGACGAATATAAAAGGAATATTCACAAGAAATCTCAGCAATCGATTGCGCAACAATCGCAATCGTTATCGTGTATAATAAACACAATAACATAAAACAATGTAAAATTTACTATTAATAACATTAATATCCTTAACAGTAAGTCTGCGAAAAGAAGTATACAAAACCTACGTGGATGAAAAAACCGGTAGGCTTGTAAATGTGAACATATACATGAGACATAGGGCGTCAAAAATAGGTTCGATGGCGCCCTGTCAAGTTCAAAATAATGTTTAGTTTTGTTAAGCTTGTTTCAATTAAAGTCTAGAAAGTCATCGATAAACTAATCGCCATAGAAAGCATAACCAGTAATAGTTTTTTTGAGAACTACAGCTCCGCCTATTACCATATGCTCCTGTTCGCTGGCGATGCAGAATTTGCTGTCGATTTTGTAGATTATTCTTCTTCAGGTAACACCCTATTGTTTCTAAGCCCTTATCAACATCTAAAATGGTTAAATGGCCAAAACGTTCAAATTCAGGTGCTGAAATTTCACGGTGATTATTACTGCATTGAATACCACAAGAAAGAAGTGGCCTGCAATGGGCTTCTGTTCAATAATATTTATGAAAAACCTTACTTCCCAATAGGGCAATCAACCTTTGGCGAAATCAAGGAGTTGTTACAACGAATGGAAAGGGAAATGAATAATCATCCGGAAGATCCCTTCGTCGATTCGGTGCTCCGTTCTTATCTACAGCTCATTCTGGCCATCAGCAGCAAGGAAAAAAGCAAAATCCTACCGGAGATGTTGACAGGTGAATTGTCCCCAGATCCAATCTCCCGATTTCAACCTCTGCTGGACGAACATTTCATCACAGAGCGATCGGTAAGCTTCTACGCCGACTTGTTTGCGCTCTCGACTAATGCTTTCAGTAAAAAAGTCAGATACCGTTTTGGTAAGGCTCCTTCACAGCTTATTAAGGAAAGGGTAATCCTGGAAGCAAAAAAGATGCTGCACCTGAGTTATCTGTCGATCAAAGAGATTGCTGATCAGTTAAACTTTGAAGACGAATTCTATTTCAGCCGGTATTTCAAAAGAGAAGTTGGTGTTTCACCCTCCTATTATCGCAGGAAGGTCGGCATTTCCATCGTGGCTGAAAAGTCCATTGATTAACCTTATCTGTCCATTTCATCCTAAAGGAAACCGGCTAGCTTTGTATCTATATAAAGCATATACATATGAACAAAGCACTTTTGGTATTAGCGTCCATACAGGACAAATCGATTCATTTTATACGTATTGCCATATTTGTGGTTATGGCATGGATCGGCGGCTTAAAGGCCTTTTCCTACGAGGCCGAAGGAATCGTACCCTTCGTGATAAACAGTCCATTGATGTCTTTCTTTTACAAGAAAAGCGACAATCTTGCCCAAAACAGCAAAAACCAAACTGTACCCGAATACACGCTATATAAAAATCCAGAGGGTAAAACGGTACAGAAAAACATAGATTGGCATCAGGCAAATGGCACCTACACTTTTTCCTATGGTTTGGGGGCCGTAATATGCCTTATCGGAGTCTTCGTCCTCCTTGGTATCTGGTTTCCCAAGATTGGACTAATCGGGGGGCTATTGACCATAGGCATGTCGATTACGACCCTATCTTTCCTAATTAGCACACCTGAAGTCTATGTCCCCAATCTGGGCGGTGATTTTCCGACCCCAAATTTCGGCTTCCCCTACCTTTCAGGCGCCGGAAGACTTGTGCTAAAAGATATTATCATGTTGGCCGGGGGATTGATCATCGCTGCCAATTCCGCCAGATCCATTCTGGAAAAATTGTAGGTACAAAACAGTTTATCATTGAGGAAACAGTGCTATCTTTAACATCACATGATAACTCTTGTGGGTGAACCATCACCTTAGATACGCCATCACTGAAACCGAGCGTTTCGGCAGAGATCTTTCTCTCTTGTTTTTGTTTCAGTGATAATTATTGTTCAGGGGATGTCTCATAGCAATTTTTTTAAAACCGAACGATATTATTTTTTAACTTAACAACATCAACAAACAGAGTAAATATGTCATCGCTTAAAACTCTATACGTTAGAATCGTGGAACAGGATGACCTGCATGTCCCCTAACTCCTCAGATATTATGTAGAAAAGCCAACGGTTATACGCTGGAGTATCTGGTGAACGATTATGTATCGCACTTCGAACATCACTTCAATCAAATTCATAAAGGCAAATGATATCCTTTTGGTGTTAAATATGCGCGATGAGTAATAGCGATTGAATCATTTTTTGGTAATACTAGCGGCAATTGATCATAATTTATTTTTAAATCATGTTAAAGTCCAAAGTCCTTGTTAAAGTAGTTATTTTTCTACTTACTACTACTGTAATCATCCTCATCTGGGAATTAGCCAGAAGACGGGTCGGTAGCTTCAGTGGCTCCTATCCTTTTGTCGAAACGTGGAAGATAGATCACTCAATCGAAGATGTCGAAATTAACCTAGGAAAACTCCATCGTTTAAATCCCAGCCTTTTTAACGATACGACACAATTAGTACTAGCGCCTGACTTTACTGGTCACTGGAAAAAAATCGACTTTTATTATACAGATCGAGATGAAATTGTTCAAGTATTGATAAGAGGCTTTGGAAGTCATACCAACATTTCATTATACCGATTTACCAATAAAAATAATGGTATGATACGATTGATGAACAGAGATTTCAACTACTTCAATAATCGACATGAAAAAGAACTATTTGAAAATCGAATTTTAAAATATTTATAAACCGATAAAAGTACTCTCTCTAGTGTAACGGGACGTCGGGGATGCTAATAAGAGTGCTATAAATGCTTCCAAATCCTCGATTGCTGATTTACTAGTTTACTTAATAATACTTTAACGTGTACGTTGCTGCATCTTAACATTGAAGTACTATTTTTACTATACACCAAATCTTGAAATAAAAGATAGCTTTTAATTACACTTCTATTTTTATATTTTTTAGTTTTCAATCCGATCAAAATGATCTTAACAGTTCTTCAAATAAGAGCGATAATATATTCGCTAGCAATCCTGACCCTAATGGTTAAAAACGACGCTAATCTTGTGAATATTCTGAAAATAGTTGTCTTATTTGTCCTCATATCGTACTATTACTTTTGTATATATACAAAAGAGAAGAAGAGCAAAAATCTTATTAATCATTATCGGATACCTGACTTTTTATTTTTGATTTGTTCCGTCTCTCAAGTGTTTAAGTTGGCGTTATTACAAATTAATTAGGTAGATCCTTTTGCAGTTTCTCCAATAGAAATAACTATCTTGAATTCACAGTTGATTCTAAATGATATGAGGCTACTGTTTAATTTGGTTCTGTATAACTATCTAACTAGGCGGCTTGATGTTTTACTTTCTCAGAATGTAGGCTAATAGATTTATAAAGTAAATAATTCTTTACGCCTCGGGACCCAACCCTAGGAAGAACAGACAGACCACAAAGACAATAGAAATTATTTTTTTATTTTAAACATGTCGGATATAATTGAGGCCGACCTAATGAATTGGTCTCCTTTTCGTAAAGATAAAATTTTTAGACGAAATTCTGTTGTAAAAATAAACCGCTTTCTTTTAAAAACAAAGCAAACCTTGCTTCAGCTAAACTGCTGACAGACTCAATTATTATCGTTCTGTCCAAACTGCTGTGAGGCCCCTCAACAGAAGTTACACCCATTATGCAGGAACAAACTAACAGAGGTAATATAACAGGTATATGCGGCAATTCTTATTTTTTCTCCATACGATCTGTATGCTATTATCAGAAAAACGATTAACTTTAAAGCACGATGCTACAAGTAACCTGCGCTATAATCGAACACGATGAGAAAATATTGATCTGTCAACGATCTGCCGCAATGAAGCTCCCGCTGAAATGGGAATTCCCCGGCGGAAAGATTGAAACCGGTGAATCTAAAGAAGACTGCCTGCGCAGAGAAATCAAAGAAGAACTAAATATCGATATCGTCATAGAAAGAGCGCTGACGGTGGTAGAGCACCACTACCCCGGCTTCTCACTAAGGCTCTACCCTTTTGTATGCAGACTAACAGCTGGAGAACCGAAAGTTACAGAACATGTACAGGCAAAATGGGTAGAGATACCTCAACTGCCAGAATATGACTGGGCCGAAGCGGATCTGCCTATTGTACAGGAATATTGCCTCCGTAAATTATTTAGGTAGCCCGCATCCCATTTATCAAAACTTGCCCTATGCCACACTGTCAAAAATAATTAGATACTAGATGATACCGAGACGAAAGATGATAAATAAAAGGTGTAAAAGATTTGTCGTCAAAAAGCCCCTTGTCCGGGACGGATCGGGGCTTTAATAAACATATGAAACAAACTCTTAGATTTCCAGAAACTAACACAACGATATTACAGCTTGCGTTAGCGCTGTGGCTGTGCGACAGACGTGAATGTTGTAAATATTCCCCTTTTGACAGATTAGCGCTTTCCTGAATCGAATACCTTCGCTCTAAAGCGGCCATTCGCCGTCGTCGTGCTCATTAAAAATTGACCATATCCGGCATTCGTGACATGGAATGCCCCCTCTACCCATCCATTCTCCAATTTAGTGATATTGATCTTTCCGCCACTGGGTACAATATCTTTGACAATCTGATCCAGGTATCGGCTCATGTAGGTGGTTGTAGAAGTCTGAAAATGGAAATGGTTACCTCCATTGGCTATACTGTACCCATATTCGCCCACACCCCCATTCCAGCGCAGCAAAAAGTATCCGCCACCTTCATTTTCAGGATTCGATAATAAATATTGATTACCGGATTTTGCTGCTGAAGACGCTGGAAATCTCACCGGAGCGGCGCCGGCTATACTGAGTTCAATCCAGCCATTGCCGGAGAGGTGCAGATTGGAAAGTAACAGATAAGTTCCCGCCCGCGGCGCCTTCAATTTGAGACTTACGGTAGCCGCAGCGCTGCCATTCATCGCTGCCGGAGCCTGATAAGTCACCGTGCTCGCATCTGCTTTGACAATCTTACCAGGCCCCGTTAGTTCCCATGTGTCTATAAATCTACTGGGTAAAGCGGCTGGTGTGCCGACGGGATAACCTGGCTCTGCTCCTTCAGATGAACCCGTCAGCGGAGTCAATAAGTCGTCCCACTTGGTCTGTGTGTAGATCAGGGCACGTACGGACTGGCTCTGCCCCGGTTCGACGGTGGCTTCGTATGGTGACAAGGACAGCCTGTTCATCAAAGACCAGTCGCTGAAATGCGTCGTTTCGTAACTTATTGTTTTTTGCACCATATCCACACGACTGGCACCGACGTACTTCCAGACCTGGTCCTCCTGCTGGTAGGCAAATCCGAGGGTCTGCGGTAGACCGATCTGTTCGGCTACTTCTTCCAGTCCTAAACTAAGCGTCACCTTTTTCTTAAATGTGAGCTGATGTGGCGTCAATCGGTAAGACAAGCCGATACCGGCTATATTTGTCTGTTCGACCGGTTGCACCGAAATGAGTTTGTCTTCTGTCAATGCGCCGGCAGGAATGGCAATTTGCAGGCGTCCATCTGCCGAAACAAGGGTGCCCCCGGCGGCACCGATAGATTTGCTTGAGATCTCTCCTTTAGCCACACCAACCGGACGTGGCAATGGCGTAATAGCGATACTGATCTCCGGATCCGGCGAAACCGGGTCTTTCTTGCAGGATGTAGTGAGCAGTAGGCCACAGCTCGTGGCATAGGCCAGCAAAATATATACATAGTTGTTTTTCAGATTCATTTTGATATCACAGCTTTACGAATTCCACTCTTCTATTTTTTGCTCTGTTTTCCTCACTGATTTCGTCGACGACCGGCACCGTGGATCCTTTACCTTCGGTTTCAATCTGCGCAATGGCAACCTCATAGGTTTTGACCAGCATATCACGAACGGCATCGGCACGCTTCTTTGACAGCAGCATATTTTTTTCAGCATCTCCAACAGCATCAGTATGGCCTACAATGCGGAGCTTCATCGACGGATTGTCTTTGAGCACGGTTGCCACTTCTCTTATCGTGCCATCACTATCGGATGTTATTTCGGCGGAGTTGGAGGCAAAGAGGATACCACTGGTTTCTAACCTACCACTCGTCAATAGCTTGGACCGCGTATCGGCACTTCCTTCGGCAAACCTGAAATTGGAAACATAGAAGCCCAGCTGATCGTTGGTATAATTGGAACTGGCCATATCTAATTTAAGCTGGTTGAAGTTGCTGTTCACTGGTGCTGCATTGGGCAGGTCAAACACCTTCTCTTTATCCAGCCAGATGCGGACCCGCTCTTTTTGAATACTGACCGCAACATGAATGACCTGGCCTACTTTCTTATCAAAATTGGCCACCCTATATTTATCTGTCTCTAGCTTTTTGGCGACATTTTCGTAGGAAGTCAACTGTACCGCCGCTTCCGAACGGTACGGAGCGATACTGACTTTGAGACAGTTTTTTAAACGGTAGTCGTAAGACAAAATTTCGCCTCTATCGCCGCGGTCATAAAAAGCAAAGTTCAAGGCCGGCACCATATAACCGCCTGCCAAAGGCCAGTCCATGATCAGGTCAAACTCAATAGTAGCGTGCTCCCCGATATCGACCACTGGGCTGACAAAAGTGCCGGGATACAACCTCAGCCATTTCCCTTTGACATTATTGAGACTGACAACCTCTCCTTTACTACGGGTGTACCATTTTAAGGGGAACTGACCCAACGGATCCTGTGAGAAATCATCTGCAAGAAGTACCTTGCTCCCCGGCACAAAGTCATACGTAGTCGTACTGCTCAGTCCGCGCTGTTGACGGACCGATCCGGTTTCCTGCGGCTCAACACTGCCAGTTGTCGCAGCAGCCTGCGAGCCTTGTTCGTTTTGCTTTTTGATCTTTCCCTCGATTACATTTTCGATGGTATTCCCAGCTATCTTCTCCGCTTTTTGTTTGATTTTATTAAAAAGTCCCTGAGCCATCGCATTGCCTCCTGTCAATAAAATGACCAATAGTGCTAATCTTTTCATATTATGCGTGTTTATCCTTTTGAGCATGTGAAACCAAAATCTTACTGATTTTCCAGCCTTCGGCAGTAGACAGCATATAGATATAATCAGTGCGCGTAAAGGTTTCAAACTGCAGGGTCATTTTAGCCATGCAGGCCACTGGAGTTTCGTCCAATAATGCAAACTCAGTTACACAGTCATAACTGTGGTCTGCCATCGATTTTAAAAACTTGACAAATTGCTTTTTGGAATACCGCTGCTTTGTCTTGTCTAAATGATAGTCAAAGTCATCGGTGAAAAGATGTTCAACCCACTGTACGTCTCCGATACTGATGGTATTAACATATGCACCGATGACTGAGACAGCATTCCATGTGCGAAGTGGGCTGGATTTTGAAGTGGCATGGACAGCGCTAATTCCTGCCCATATGAGCAACAGCAGGACGAGTGTCTTTTTCATGTTCCTTATGTTACCTCCGACCGCTCGGGGCGCCTTGCCAGACGTTCTGTAGCCGTAAAAAGCACTGCTCAAAAGAGTGATGTAAACCATATGAATGGGCTCCAGTACCTTTTTGTTGATTGTTTCTTTTAAAATAGCCATATTTAATTCATTAATAATTTTAGTTGAGATCTTATCTCAGCTCCTAAAACCTGAGAAATTTCTTTTTCAAAATTAAATTCTATCACTGCGGTAGTCCATCACATCTTTGTGTGGTTTATCGTCAGCAGCCATTTCCGTACAGGTATCCGTACCATATGGTATTTGTCTGACGGACATCAAAAGGCAAAAAGCTTTCTATCGCTGCCCGTTTCGGGCAAGAGTGCGGTAGGCTATATAAGCTTATGAATCACATGAACATGTGGTTGGTCCGACTTTCTTTTCTCACTAATTTGCAGCATCATTAGCGCACTAAGGCAGACCGGTGGCGAAATCTGTCTTTACGATCAAAAAACTATCTCTTATGAAAAACAACATCATCCTTTTGCTGATCATGCTGCTGCTTCCGGCGGCTGGGCTGCTGGCGCAGGCACACAAGCCGCAATATGTGCTTTCGGGAAAGGTGGTCACCACAGATAGCAGCAGCCTGGAAGCTCACCTATTCGATCTGGACAGCAAATTGCTGAAAACCGAACTGCTCGGTCCGACAGGAGAGTTCAGATTTGAAGGCCTCGGCAACGGATCCTACTATGTGAAGATCCGTCGCCATCAATCGGATATATATAATTCCAAAGTTTTCGAGATCCGGGATAGAGACCTCCTCTTTCCAGAAATCCATATAAGCGACAAGAGGCTGGAGACGGTCGTGATTGCGAGGACTCGCCCTTATATCGAGCGGCAGGATGGTAAACTCATTTTAAATGTAGAAAGTAGCCTTCAGAATACTGGCGGCTCGGCCTTCGATGTTTTGGAAAAGGCCCCGGGAGTCAATATTGATGCCAATGACAATATAAGCCTGAGAGGGAAAAACAATCTGCTCATACAGATTGACGGCAAAAATATCCCCCTCACGGCTGATGCGCTGGCTGACTATCTACGCGGAATTTCTGCTTCAGCGATCGAAAAAATTGAATTCATCACCAACCCTTCTTCTAAGTATGACGCTGCAGGTACAGCAATTGTCAATATAAAACTCAAAAAAGGAACAAAAAAGGGGACCAACGCAACAGTGACAACTGCGATAGGCACAGGAAGATACATCAAAAACAGCAATAGCTTCCATATCAACCATAGAAAAGGAAAAGTAAACACCTTTGCGAGCTACAATTTCGCCTACCGTGAGATGTCGAACGATCTGGTTCTGAACAGGAGTTTTTATGATCAGGAAAATCTCACAAAAGCCTACCTTCAAGATAACTTTATTAAAACCGGCGTCAATAACCATAGCGGAAAGGCCGGACTGGATTATCAGCTCAACGACAACCACATACTGGGTGCTGCCTTCAGCTTCAATAGCAATATCTTAACGCCCAATAGCAACAGTAAAACAAGCGTAATGGACAGCGAACAGCAGCTCTTAAAGGAAATACAAACACAAAGTGATGCCAAAAACAAGTGGCGAAACGGTAGTCTCAACCTCAACCATAGATATAGCCTGGACACTTTAGGTTCAGAGGTGAATACCGACATCGACTGGATTCATTATTTCAATAAGTCTGTCCAGCACTTCGACACCAAAACCAAAACACCCGGTCAAACTGGAACGCTACCTTACGTACTACGAGGGAACGTAGACGGCGGTTTGGACATCTATGCACTCAAGAGTGATGCGATTATGATTTTCGAACAAAACTGGAAATTGGAAACTGGCATCAAATCGAGTTTTGTGAAGTCGGACAACGATATGGAATTTTATGATCACAGCGCTGAAAAGCCAGTACTGGACACCGGCAAATCCAACCATTACATCTATAAGGAATATATCCATGCCGTATACGGCAACCTCTCAAAAAAATGGAATCGGATGACTGCTATCGTCGGGCTGCGGGCCGAACATACCAATGTGACCGGAACGCAGATCACAATGGACCTGGTCAATAAAAAAGAGTATACGCAGCTGTTTCCGAGCGCATCCCTGTCATTTGATCTCAATGAGGACAACAGGCTGGACATCAATTTCAGCAGGAGAATCTCACGGCCAAGCTACATACAGCTCAACCCCTTCAAATACTATATCAATGCGACAACATATAAGACGGGAAATCCTGGGCTGAACCCACAGACTTCGCAAAATTACGAATTGACATACAGCTTGAAAAACAAATATTTAGCAACAGTGAGCTATAGCAAAACTGCTCAAAACATTACATCTGTTGTCAAACCCATCATTGAAAACGGAGAGAACATTTCAGTGCAGACAGACGAAAATATCAGCGCGGCCTTGTACTATGGACTCTATCTCGTCGCTCCTGTTCAAGTAACAAAATGGTGGGAGATGAATACCAGTGCCAATTTTTATTATGGATCCTACTCAGGCAATGTGTCAGAAACGACAATCAAGAACAAAGGGAACTTTAATGTAGACCTGAACATGGTCAACACGATCAGGTTGGGCAATAATTATGCGGCAGAACTGGCTGCCAGCTACAAGTCAGCAGAAGTCTATGCGTTTGCCCGTATTTCACCACTGTGGTCACTGAATATCGGTGCGCAGAAGAAATTCAGCAACAACAGTACTTTAAAGCTATCTTTTAGCGATATCTTCCGCACCAACTACTACAAAGGACTAACTGTCTATAACAATTACAAAGAAAATTTCAGCACCAAAAGAGATACACGACTGGCCATGCTTTCCTATAGCTACAGTTTTGGAGATAGCAAGTCGACGAAGATCCGAAAAACCGGGGGAGCGGAAGACCTCAAACGGCGCGCAGAATAACAGGCCTCCCGGATTTTATTAAGTCGTGTATTTGTTGCATTTTTGAAAAAATAATCCGCCCGATGATGACGAGCAAAAAGTTTGCGCTGTTTCTGGCAAGCCTCTTAACCTTGCTTCCGTTGATGCTCAAAGCAATGGAAATATCATTTAACCGCATCACCGACGGTCTCGCTTCCAATTTTGTCAACTGTGTCACGCAGACGGCAGATGGATTTATCTGGGTAGGCACCAAAAATGGATTGCAACGTTATGATGGAATCCGTTTCCGCAGACTCCTGAGTCCCGGTCTTCCGGGACTCCCCGTAGACCAGCTCCTCGTATCCCAAAAGTCGAAGTCGCTGCTTGTGCGAATGGAACATACATTTTTCTTGCTCAACCCACAAACAAATAAAGCTCAGGAAGTAAAGGTCGATCAGTACACAAAAGACTTCCAGAATTATCAGATCCGTCTCGTCCAACAAGCTGGGCAGATATTCCTTATACTTCATGGGGTAGACATTCTAATATTGAACGAATCGACAAACAAGTTCGAATCGAGCAGCAATACGATCGGCTTTCCTGCTAACTGGCGGCCAACGTGGCTGCAATACGATGGCACAGGGATATTCTGGATAGCGGGACTACAAGGAATGGGCTATTTTGACAGCAATAAGAAGACCTTTTTTACCAACAATAAGCTGAGTTCGGTCAAGAACATCAACCGCTTTTACAGAGACTCCAGAGGCCGTGTTTTTATCCAGATCAAAAAGCGCCATACAAACGGCCTCATCTATCTTGCCGACACTAATTTTGAAAACAAAAAGCTGATTCCGTCCGAACCCAACAGCCGTAGTAACTATCACGACTTTTACGAATGTGTGGAGTTCGGGAATATCATATGGGCCTATGGTGTCGATATTTTCAATCTCTTCGATGAAGACAAAAAAAAGTTTGTTCAATTTTACGACCAGAAGAATACAGACTACGGCATACAGGTCACCACTGTTTCACAGGTTTTCAGAGACCGCGACCAAAATGTGTGGGTAGCGACGGATAACGGACTGTATATCATGTCAATCATAGGCGATCACGTGCGTAATATCGTTACTTCAGGTATATTTGAAAAGGCGGCCATAACTGATCTGACCTCCTTTGGCCCAGATGGTATTATGGTGGGTTCTTGGGGCGAAAAATTAACCACGATTAAATACAATGATGCGCTTAAAGTAAACCTCGAACCGAAAGTCAGCGATATTTTATACAATGGAGCGCCCACCCAGGACCTGAACTTTAGATATATCTGGTCGATCGAATACGATCAAAAAACGGGAAATAGCTGGATCGGATGCAAAAATGGCAGATTGATCTTTTTTGACGCGAAAACCAGAAGATCGCAGTTTCTGGTGCCCAAAATATTCGGCGGACAATCGATCCGCCGCATTTCGGTCCACCCGAACGGACAGATATGGTTTGGCACCGACAATGGCAAAATCATCCGAAAAGAAAATAGCGGCTATACTATACTCAATGATCTAAAATCGTCCGTCTCTTGCATCCGGCCCGGCAATGGGAACGACGTATGGGTAGGTACGCGGGGCTCAGGCGTATTTCAGCTGGAAGCCAGTTCTGGAAAAATCATAAAAAATTACAAATCGGGTCCCCACGGACTTACCACCTCCAAAATACAAAGCATCGAACTTATCGGTGACAGGCTGCTCGCTATCGCGGGTTATTCCGGTCTTGATATTTTAAATCTGCACACGGGTGAAGTGACAAAATACAACATCGGCAACGGCTTGCCACAAAACATGGTAACAGCCTTGGTAACCGACAATGAAGGTTTATTGTGGATGAGCACGACCGCAGGTATCTGTCGTTTTGATCCCGGCAAACGTGAATTTCGTTCGTTCAACAAGCGGCATGGACTCGTGAATACTTCGAACGTAGCCAATTTGCTGACTTGCGGCGTGAAACTGGCGAGCGGAAAACTTGCATTCAGCAGTGACAAAGCCGTCCTAATTTTCGACCCCTCAAAATTCAACAGGAATAATTCTGCACCAAAAGAGCTACATATCACCGATTTCAAACTGTTTGACAAATACCTGTCGGTCGATTCGCTGATCCGGGCGGGGGGTGTCACACTCGAACACTGGCAGAATTTCTTCTCCATCTTCTATTCGACCCTTTCCTATAACGATCCCGACAGCTTTAAATACTACTACCGGCTTGAAGGTTCGGGAAAATCCTGGATTCCGAGTGATCCTCAGCTGGCTACCAACTTTGCCTCACTGTCTCCGGGAAAATACGTGTTTATGGTGCGCTCTGAGAGCCAAGGCGGTAAATTTTCTGCCATCACCAAGCTTCCGATCACGATAAAGCCTGCGTTTTATCAAACTTGGTGGTTTTTTGCTATAATAGCGCTTTTTATTTTATCCAGCATTTTTATTTTACACCGTTATCGGCTAAAGAGATTATTGGAAGTACATCGCCTACGGGAAAAGGTGGCCCGGGATCTGCACGATGATGTAGGCTCTACGTTAACCTCCATCCATATCCTGAGCGAGGTGGCCAAAAAGGACCTTTCGGAACAACATCACATCGTCCGCTCCTACCTGGACCGGATCGGGGCAAACAGTTCGCAGATGATGCAGGCGATGGATGATATTGTCTGGAGTATAAAGCCAGACAACGATCTGCTGCAGAAGATCGTGGCCCGCATGCGCGAACATGCGGCCTTGATTTTGGATCCGCTCAAAATCCAATATGTCTTTCAAGCGGACGATAGCATCCGCAATATAAAATTGGATATGGAACAACGGCGCCATTTATTCCTTATTTATAAAGAAGCGCTGAACAATATCTCCAAATATGCTGAAGCTACATCCGTGCTTATAAACATCGGGGCAGGTCCATCACATATCGAACTGCAGATAAAAGATAATGGCAAAGGCTTTGACTGTTCCAGACAGCATTCTGGCAATGGCCTGTACAATATGGCCCAGCGTAGTCAGGCCTTAGGGGCACAATTCAGCATTACATCTTCCGAAAATAGGGGAACCACCGTTTTGCTCACACTCAAAATTTAACACAGATTCACATCAACATGCGATTGATACAACGGTAAACATTCCCTAAATTGTACTAATTATGACAAAGATCCTGATATATGAAGACAACAGCCAATTGAGAGATGTATTGTCGATTCTCATCAATAGCGATCCAAAATATGTAGTACAGGCTGCTTATGGTCATTGTGCCAACGCCTCTGAGGATATAAAAAAGCACTGTCCGGACCTCATTCTGATGGACATAGACATGCCTTTTGTAAATGGTATATCAGGACTAAAACTTTTAAGGCAATCCGGATTCAGGGGAAAAATAATCATGCTCACGGTATTTGACGACAATGCGAATGTTTTTGATGCCATAAAAGCGGGTGCCAATGGCTACATCTTAAAAAAAACACCACCGTCCAAGATTCTGGAGTATATTGAAGATGCTTTAAACGGTGGAGCTCCGATGACTTCGTCCATTGCCACACAGGTCCTGCATATGCTTGCTGAAGGTAAAACGACAAGAACGTCCACTTTCGATCTTTCCGCGCGTGAAAAAGAGGTCCTTGACCTACTCGTCGAAGGATATAGTTATAAGATGATTGCCGATAAACTGTTTATCTCTATGGATACTGTGCGTTCGCACATCAAAAAAATTTATGAAAAACTCCAAGTCAACTCCAAAAGTGAAGCCGTCGTCAAAGCGCTACGAAATAGCCCCCGCGGTGGGATCGGCACCGACTAGGATCATTTCATCTCAATTTTTCCACCGTTTATGTGTCCACAGCCAACCGTAAGGTTCTTCCCTGATATTGTCCGCTAACAGGTCAATGTACTTTTTCGTGATATCACCCTCCTTTGTCGTTTGCGCTTGAGCACATATGGGTATGCAGGCTATTTTGTAGCTTCCTTTGGATAGCTGCGTGATATGTAAATAAATCACCGCCGACTGACCACTGCGCGCGAGCTTCTCCATGCCAGAAAACACGTAGGTGTCCTGATGCAGCAAAGTAAATTTGTATTTCTCCTCTTTGGTCCGCGGACACTGGTCGGCGAGAAAAAGATAAACCGCAGGCTCTCCTCTCTCTGACAGCACATGCCGTATAATGGCATGGTCTGGTACCAGCCTGAGACCAAAACGCGACCTTAGCTTAACCATGAACATGTCTATCGGCACTGACTTAAGGGGTCTGTACACAGCATAAACGTCATGGCGTATCTTAAAGGGCATAAAATTCAACATTTCCCAATTGCCGCAGTGTCCCAGGCAGGCAATCACATTGCGCCCATCGTGTATATGTTCTTCTATTAATTCAAGATTTTCAAAGATAATCTTTCGATCCAGTACCGCTGCCGGAGCGGAAATACCTTTTATGATCTCAGCAAAATAAGAGGCAAAACAAGTATAGAATTTTTTAACGATGGCGCGGATCTCCCCATATCGCTTATCCGGAAAGGAGCGTGCCACATTCTGAATAACGACCTCTTTTCTGTACCCAACGACATAATACGCTACAAAAAAAGCAACTGAGGCCAGGGTATAAAGAATTGGCATGGGCAATAAGCTAACGGCGTAGGCAATAATATAAATACCTTTATACGCCATTACCTGCAAGGCTTGCTTGGGTTTCATCCGCTAAAATTTCATTTTTAAACCCACCGACCCATATGGGGAGACAGAAAAATAATAATCATTATCACCTGCAAACACGCCCTTCAGCGTCCGGTCGCTGTAAGCTGCAGGTCGGTATAGATTCAGTCCAGCCATACCGGTGACGGACACTTTTTCGCCGAGCTTGATCTCGGGACGAAACCCCGTAACAATATACTGGTGGGAGAATATCACATCTTTGCCATCCTTTTTCAACAGAGCGATCTGCCCGTTCATCTCTAGGGCGTACGATAGTTTGAACCTGTCGTTGAAAGCATAGCCTGCGGACACATCCAGCCCCTCCACGAGTTCGATGTTTACATCAAATTTGCCACTGTGTCTCCATTTGACGTAAACTGCCGGAAATATCATCGGATAACCCAAAGAACTATTGATTGCCAATCCACCACCGATATCGAGTCTGGGATTGAGGTGCCGGATAAAAACCGCACTACCACTGGCCAGAACATTTCTAAAACCGATTTTGGAAAAGTCGGTGGATGGTGAAAAAACACCCATCCCCACGCTCGCGCGCAACGACCACCGATCGTTGAGCGGGCGCAAATGGTAGACACCCATCTGAATATTCATGATTTCGGATACCATATATTCGGAAAAGTTCTGGTTTTTCAACGAAACATAGGATCCGCCGAAACCAATACCCCAGGCTGTGGGACGCTTGTTCTCGTTTAGAGTCATGGATAAGGGGATATTTACCCCCGCCTGATAGACCATGGCCGAGCCTTTACTGTTACCGATTTTTTCTTTTGGTTTTTCTCCGGGAGGCAGATAATAGTAACCGGAGTTTCCAATGTATTCGGTCTTCAGAAATACCTCCTGAGCCTTTCCGTCGAGCGTTAACAAAATAGCCAAGGTGGCTAAGAATAATGTTATTGACTTCATGATGTTAAATTTGTATCTGTACTGATTTCTTAGTGCAAAAGAATGGTGAAAATGACGATCCATAAATCGATATTCGATGGACTTCAGAATCGGACTGATGAGATGCAGAATAGCGAAAATGGAATAATACGTATATTGTCAGACGAATAGCGCTTTTGCGGACCGAAGTTCAGCCGCTGAACCAACGGCATGAACCTAAACTCCGGTGCGCAATCTGCTGTAATAGCTGGCGGTGCTAAAATTTGTACGCGATGCCGACGGATGCAACGCGGCTCTTCATGCCTGCCCCTTTCGCTTTATCCAGGTCTTCCAGCCCAAATTGGTAGTTGGCTTTTAACTGCCAGTGCTGGTCAAACTCGTAACCGATGATACCTCCTACTCCATAGTCAAAGCGGTTTAGAGCAGGCATATCGGGAGTCCCGTTCTCTTTGAATAGGCTTACACCTCCCAATTTTGCGCTGATCCCATAACCCGCATAAGGGCCGGCCCCTATAAAAGCCTTTCCACTGCCGAGTTCGCCTTGAATGATCCCATAAAGAGGGATTTCTACGCCAAAGGAATTGAGTTTTCTGGAGGATGTACTGGCGGTAGATTCAAGCTTAGAACTGTGAAAATAGACATCAATACCGGATTGAACCGCGAAATTTGGAGTCAGGTCATATTTGATAAAACCGCCGGCAGAGCCGCCGATGCCCATTTTGCTTTTTAGGCTTTTCGCCTGTCCGCTGAGGCTATAATTTGATAGGCTGCTGTTGGCTCTGAAACCCAAAGACAGCTTGCTCTCCTGAGCGGATAATTGGGTGGAAAAAAGCAGCGTACTGAGGGCGAAAGCTAATGTTAACATGTTCTTTTTCATTGTTCCAAAATTTTAAAATTTTTAATGTTATTATTTTAATTCTGAACAAAAGAACGACGCGCAGAGCAATTCGGGAACCAGGAAACGACAGGCTTTAGAATCTAAAACATGAAGTGTATTTTTAATAAGATGTAATTTCGGAGATAGATTATTCCACAATACCATCCATCCACTTCAGGAAGTCGGGCACGCGTACGCGGCTCACCAAAACCTCATGCGGGCATACTGGGGAAAAGGAAAGCTTGAGACGGCTGTTGAAGTATTTGGCAACATTTTTAATCGCTCTTACATTCCCGATACAGTTGCGTGAGACACGAAAAAATAGGCGGTTGTCCAGGAGCTGCTCCAGCTGTTCCAGTGTATAGTTGATGATATAACGCTTATCACTGGACGTATGAAGGAATACAACCCCGTCTTCACTGTAGAAATGAGCGATATCCTTGGTCTCTATATAGTGGTAGTTCTCCCCCTTGGATATTAGAAACCGGTTTTTGGTCCTGACGGACAATAATTGTTCGTAATTCTTAGGGCTGGCGGTATAAGAGACATGCTGAAAAATCTTTTCGAACTTGATCAGAGCGGCTTCTAGCTCGGCCTCATTAAATGGTTTGAGCAGATAATCGATACTGTTCAATTTAAACGCTTTAATAGCGTGCTCGTCATAAGCTGTTGTAAAGATCACGGGTGTAGTGACCTCCAAATGATTGAATACTTCAAAGCAGTTGCCATCGGCAAGGCGTATGTCCATCAGTATTAAATCTACGGCAGAGGTTTTCAGGAATGCGATGGTATCGATGACTGTTTTGGTCTGCTTTTCCAGTTCGTAATCGGGCCGTAATTTGGTGATCATACGTTTCACTTCTTCATATGCGAAGCGTTCATCTTCTACTATCAGGTACTTCATGACTTTATATAGGGAATTTTGACGACAAAAAGTTGTGGGCTATGTTCCACAATAACATCCTGGCCGTATAATTTGTACTGCTGTGTGATATATTTCAGCCCGATTCCGCCCTTCTCCACATCGTTGGATGGCTGGATATTGTTTTCAACGGTTATATAACTGCTGTCTACCGTGATGTTAATGTTCAAAAGGGATTCTTCGGTTGCTTTATTATGCTTGAAGGCATTTTCAATCAATAATTGTAGGGTCAGCGGAATAATCGTATGCTGCTCGGAAGAGGTAAGTTTATTGACGGTAAATGTAAAAGCATTTTCAAACCGCATCCGCATCAGGAATATATACGAATCCAGGGCGTCCAGTTCTTCAGAAACGGATACGACCGGCTGCTGGCTGAGAGACAGCACATAACGGTAGGTTTTGGAGAGTGCCTTTGTAAACTTATTTGCATTCTCCTGATTGATATATATTAATGAAGATAGCACATTCAACGAATTAAACAGGAAATGGGGATTGATCTGTGACCTCAGTGTTTCGTGCTGAAAGAGGAGTACCCTACGTTTTGCGGTTTCGGAATCAGCAATGGCTTTTTGTTCGGACTGGAAGTAATAGATCAGTTCAAACGATAGCAGGATCGGTATATTATTAGTCATCGCAAAGGCAAACTTGACCAGGAAAGAGGGTAATCCTTCTGCTGAAATCAACAGGACGTCATAAATCACGTAGTTGAATGTCCATAATACCAGCAGACAAATAATGACCAGTCCTGCGATATCCGCCAGAATACGATATAGAATATTTTTGGAATAGGGCAGATATTTATTCAAGAACCTGAGTAAAAGGAAGTCCGCTATACACATGGTAACGATCACCAGATAATGTGAAAACAGCTGGATATGAAAATGGTCCCATAAATCTTCCTTCATCAGAATTATGCTGAACAGCATCTGGCACAAAGAGTAGATCAATGTGGAGAAGAAAAAAATAAGCAGGTTTTTAATACCTAAGTTTTTAAGTTGGACCATCGCTCAAAAATAAAGTTTTTGGTCTAAGCTTTAATGGCAACCCCCTCATGTTTCTGATGAACTTCATTATTTGTTGGATGAATTTAATTGAGGCTCATATCGAGTAAGCGGTTTTCTTAAGGATATTTTTATCCGCTAAACGATTGGCGGAACTCCAGGGGCGATAGATTGGTTTTGGTCTTAAACAATTTGTTAAATGACTGCACATGTTCAAAACCGAGGTCATAGGCAATTTCGCTCACGGTTAACTTGGTCGTGGAGAGCTTTTCTTTGGCTTTGCCAATGAGCTTTTGCTGTATATGCTGGCGGGTGTTTAAGCCTGTCAATGACTTGAGTAAACCGCTTAAATAGTTGGGCGACACACACAAGGAATCGGCGACGAACTGAACCGTGGGCAAACCTCTGTTTGCCTGGGCATTATCATTGAAGTAATCGTTTAACATTTCTTCCAGCTGCGACAAAATCATGTGATTGGCCTTCTGACGTGTGATAAATTGACGATTGTAAAATCGTTCGGCATAGTTGAGCAAAGTCTCAATGTGTGAAATAATAATTTTTTGGGAGTACCTGTCAATGTTGGTAGCTAACTCTTTATCAATATTTGAGAAAATTGACTCTACGATTTTTTGTTCATCATCCGAAAGAAACAACGCCTCGTTTATCGCATAACCAAAAAACTCATACTTTTTGATGGTGCGGGCCAGATCTGTATTCCAGATAAAATCCCGATGAAAAAACAACAGCCAGCCACTGCGGTTGCTGTTGGTCGATTCACTTTCCACCACAATATTCAACACTTGGTTTGGTGCAAGAAAAGACATCAGACCTTCGTCAAAATCGTATTCCTGCTGTCCGTACATGAACTTGACATCCAAATGTTTTTTCATGGCTATTGAATAAAAATCATGCAACCAGTTGACATTATTGTGCTCTGGCAAATCGACTATCTGAGAATAATCCACCAAGCTAACAAGAGGATTCTTAGGTTTTTCCAGAGACCTTAACTTATGATACTCTGAGATTGTATTTATCTTCTTAATTCGATTTGCCATAGCTGTTTGTGTTAAACAAATTTAAGAAATTGGTTTATTGTTTTTTGATAGATATCTTTTTGATTTGTGCTACGGTCTGCCCACCCACGGCATAGTTCTCATCACCCACGATATCAATCATGACGTGTATAAATTCCAAGGGGACTCGGGTAATAGAATGGACACTTGCGGTAATGGATTGTATCAGTTCCATCTTTTGGTCTTCAGTTAACGAAGCAGTTGTAATTTTTATACTTGGCATAGACATGTATGTTAAAGGTTAGAACCACCAGAGATTTCGATGCGTTGCCCATTGATCCATTTGGCATCATCTGTACATAAAAAGGCAACTACGCCGCCGATGTCATCGGGAAGACCGACGCGTCCCAGAGCAGTCTGTGCAGCTAGATTTGCATTCATTTCTTTATTATCGCGTACAGCACCGCCCATAATGTCTGTTTCGATCGGTCCGGGAGCAACTACATTTGAACGTATGCCTCTTTTACCTAATTCTTGTGCCTGATATTTGGTTAAGGTCTCTATGGCTCCCTTCATTGAGGCATAGGTTGCGAATCCCGGAGTTGAGAAACGCGCCAACCCTGTTGAAACATTGACCACGCCACCGTTATCATTTATGTGTTTAAGTAGTTTTTGAGTTAGAAAAAATGGCCCTTTGAAATGAACATTCAGCAAATCATCAAACTGATCCACACTTACATCTGCATAGGCGGCATAATAAATGAAGCCTGCATTATTGATAAGATAATCGATTTGGTCTGTGCCGAAATTTATCTTCAATGAATTGGTTAATGAAGTAACAAAAAGATCAAAACCAGGTATATCGGTGACATCCAAGGCCAAGGCAATGGCCTTTTGTCCAACTTTTTCTATTTCGGATATCACCTGTTTTGCCTGTTCTGGATTGGAATGGTAGGTAATGATTACATCTAATCCTTTTTTCGCGAGATTGATAGCCATATCTCTCCCGAGCCCTTTGGTACCTCCTGTTACTAATGCGATTTTGTTTGACATTTCCTTCGTATTTTAGTGATGAATAATGATTCAAATGTCGGTACATATCTCTTGCCGGACTTAGCCGAATCTAAGATTGTTTTATCCGAAACGTGATCCTTATGCTTATACCCAACATCCCAACTGTCGTTCAGGTCAGTTTCAATCAAAACTCGTCGGTCTCACAAGGGTGTTCGCGAACTGCATTATTGGATTGGTCTGTAGAAAATGAAGAGATATTGAGGTCTCTTTTCGAACGGTTCAACAGCAAAGAATAGTATTATTCTTCCGTGATCAGATCAAACACTTCCATAATGTTTGTTTCATTGTCGGTCCAAAGATTCCCCAATGTGTCACCTGCGTCTACGGATATACCTTTTGCCCGCAGCCTTTTAACGGCTGCAAGCGAATCGACCTGTAATGCTCTAAACGCGTCGGCAATAGGTGCTTTAGCCAGTCTTTCCAAAATAATGGTATCTACCTTCGGGCTGTATTGTTGCTCGACGATAAATAGTACAGATAGTATAGCCAAAGCTAATGCAGCAGGCAGAAAGACCCCTTTTTTGAAATGAATTTTCAAGGGTTTCCAATTGAGCAGGATGTGAAAAATGGAACAAATGAAAAAGAAAAGGCCAAAGATCTCATGCACTACTTCGGTATAACCGTCCAATAAATGGAAAAACATAAGCATACCTGATATCCCTACAACAAGGAAAATTAGGGAGATGAACGGGGTGACGTAATTTCTGTTCAGTTTCATGGTATAAAGTTTATTTAGTTAAGTTTTGAAAATCGTTTTTCAAGATTTGAAAGCCATTTAATACGCTTTTCTCTGCTTACTGATTTCACTGAAGTGAAACTGATCCAGTGAAGGTTTTTGTAGCCCATCGTCTTAAAAATACTTCTTAGCATTACCTTTCGGATGAGATTTCCGATGAGTAGAGCATATAAAATTCGAGGTTTGTTCATCGTGGTGATGATGGTTATGCTTTTTAAATTTTTCAAAAGCGGTACCAATCCAAAACCTCGGGGGTGGTGGTCATACATCACTCCCGGACCTAACACCCGGTCAACGAAACCCTTGGTTGTTGCCGGCATAATGTCCCACCATATGGGAAAAATAAAAATGAGGTGGTCGGCTTGTTTCAGGCGCTCGCTGTAGTCGATCACCTGGGGGTCTATAGGCTCGTGATCTACAAATGCTTTTAGGTCTGCTTTTGACATTGCTGGATTAAATCCATCGTTGTCAAGGTGCATTAGGTCAACTTCATGACCGGCGTTTTGCAGTCCCTTGGTGACAGACTGCAAAATGGCATGGCAATAACTGCCTTCGTGGGGATGATTGAATACGATAACTGTTCTCATTTTTTGCTGTTTTGATTACAGTACAAAGTTGAGAAGTCAGGGTGCTGTGAGACGATAACAATTGTTAAGAAATTGTACTCCTAATCACAAACTTAGCGCCGATTTCGTATCCTGCTCAGCGAAACAGAAGTAATGCCCAAGTATGAAGCGATATAGTGCTGTGGAATACGCTGAACGATATGGGGATAATTTTCAATCAATTCTGCGTAGCGTTGTTGGGGTGTATTTTTCAGATAAGAGTACAAAAGCTTTTGTCCTTGAAGGAGCCGCGTGAACAAATGCTCTTCCAGCTGCATTCTTAACTCGGGTGAGTTCTCAAGTGCATCGCGAAATTCTTTCTGCGAGACCGTTTGTAAAATACATGGTTCCAGACTCTCGATGCTGTATAAACTCGGTTGGTTTGTCCTAAAACTCTCAATGGAAGATACACTGTGTCCTTCAAAGAAAAACTGGGTGGTAATTTCTCTACCGTCATTATTTACCCAGGTTCTCAAACATCCTTTCTCAATAAAGAACATGGTTCGTGAAATTTCACCTTCCTGCAAAAGAATGCTTTTGGCAGGAACTTCAACACGTTTAAAAAGATGCTTGAATGGTCCCCATTCTTCAGTCATTGCCTACAATTATTTTATATTTGCTGCTCAAATCGCTCCCCCAATTTTCCATCATATTCACAAGCGGCAAAAGAGACTCCCCTACTTCCGTTAAAAAATATTCAACTTTAGGGGGCAATACAGGATAAATCACTTTTTTGACCACACCATACGCCTCCAGCTCTTTCAGTTGTAAATTTAATACCCTTTTGCTCGCCAGCGGATGTTTTTTCGCGAGTTCAGCGGGTCTACGGATACCACGACTGATCGAATCAATGAGGCAGGGTTTCCATTTACCTCCTATAATCTCAAATGTGATGCTAATGCCACAACTAAAATCTTTTGGTATTTTTTTCTCGTACATGGATCTTTTATTTAGGGGTAAATTTACGACATATTTCGTTTTCAGTAATATAGGGATAATATTATCCCTATACCAATATTTTTACCTGTATTTTTCCGCATATATAAGGTCAGTAGCTTTGTCGATAATAATTCATCATAAAAATTATAAAAAAATGAAATTAACAAATAGAGACAAAGCTGAAGCTATACAAAATAGCATCGAGACCGAAACATTATCCGAACTGGGATTGATCAACCCGCACTCGTATAAGCAGCACAACCCACACGTAGCCACGGGACTACAGGCAATTTTGGATCTGCATGAGCAAATGCCCATGGATAAGGTCTATACGAATGTTGTTCGAAAATTTCAGGATGGCGATTTCGGATTTGTCCATGTCGACTATTTCCTTTTTGAACCTACGGTCGCTTTTGATATCCACCGGTTTGAAAATGGTGTCAGCGTCGAACATTGGGACAACCTTCAGCTCAACCCAAAAAAATTGAACAAAAGCGGGAGAACAATGACTGACGGAAAAACCAAGGCGATAGATCACCATAAAACTGAACAAAACAAAAGCCTTGTAACCGGGTATGTTCAAGACATCCTTATCGACAGAAAGTTGGAGCTATTGCCAAAATATTTCAAGGCGGACAAACTGATTCAACATAACCCCGATATGGGCGACGGCGTACAGGAATTTCTGCATGTATTGGAACAATGGGAGAATGAAGGCAAGCCTCAAACGTACATCAAACTGCATAAAGTACTGGGCGAGGGAAACTTTGTCCTTGCTCTGAGTGAAGGCTTTTTTAAAGGGGACCATGTGGCATTCTACGACCTGTATAGGGTCGAAGATGATAAAATCGTGGAGCATTGGGATGTCATTGAAGCAATACCTGAACCCGAAAAACGTAAAAATGATAATGGTAAATTTTAGGAAAGATGGACGCCACAAGATGGTGAGCACCTTTTTTGTGGTGTTGCCGACAACGTTTATAATGTCTGTCGTATCCAGTGTTATGAAGGCGCGGACGGTTGAGAACTGGACCGGTGAACTTCTTAAATCGTGGCTTATCTCACTACCTATTGTGTATGTATGCGTACTGCTCTTATTGCCGCTTGCCAATAAATTGACGGGCAAGCTTGTAGATAGGAAAGTAAATGTATAAATGCGCGAGCATCTCCAAAATCTACTTTTTTGGGGATGTTCTCTTTTTACGCCGTAGTGGGCAGGTTCCTAACCGGCCAATGAAGCGTCATCAAATTTTAGCTTACTCTTCATGCTGATGCAGCGACCGGATTACTTCCTTACGGTTGGAGAGACCAAACTCAATCAATGTATTCAGGACATGCCAAATTTCCTGTGCGTGTTCGGTTAATCGGTAATAAGCAATATCTTTCGTGGGGGTAAATTCAATATTTTTTTCGATCAGCAGATGGGCTTCCAATGTCGCGAGCTCAGACGTTAATACTTTCGGAGAGATACCTTTGGACACCTCAAAGAAATCTTTAAACCGTAATTTTTGATAATAATGTAAGTTTAAAAGGATGCAAAAGCGCCATTTTCCGCTCAATAAATCCAAGGTATCTCGCAAAGCTAAAAATCGCTGCTTCAAAATTCTTTCATCCCCTATACAAGGTTTTACTTTTTTTTCCATGACACTTTCCTAAAGGTGAGTAATCACAAATTTACTAAATGCTGAAAGTAACTTTGCTTACAATAACTAAATAATATAAATGAAACAATAAAAAAACAAATTATATCAAGATGAAAAAAATACTAATTACAGGTGCCACAGGAAAGCAAGGCAGTGCTGCGGCATATGAATTGCTAAAAAATAATTTTGAAATATATGCACTGACAAGAGATCCTCAATCTCTACAAGCTGTCAGCTTAGAAAAAGCTGGTGCAGTGCTGATAAAAGGCGATCTGGAAGACGCGGAAGGATTGAAGGACATCCTAAAAAAAGTTGATGGGCTTTATCTGGTCCTTCCTCCTGTATGGGTCTCGAGCAAAGAAACAGATGAAAAAGAAGCAGAAATCGGAATACAGACAATCAGACTAGCCAAGGAACAGGGCGTCAAATTTGTGCTGTATTCTTCAGTTCTAGGATCGGATAAGCAGGATTCATTCAGACCAAAATTTAAATTTACCATCGAAAAATATCTACTGGAAAGTGGGCTAAAAGCGTCCGTGATCAGACCTGCCACATTTATGGAAAATCTACTTTTGCCGAGTTTCGGCTTAGGAGAAGGTAAGTTTATCAATCCCTTGCCTGAAGGCAGGGCAATCTCCTGGGTAAGCACCAATGACATCGGAACTTTTGTACGAATAATATTTCAGAATTACCAGGAATTCGACGGCAAAACGATTGACTTTGGAGGGGACCTTTACACACCTAAACAAATTGTACAGCTATTGGAATCTAAATTGCAGCAAGCAATCAATCTTGTACAGGTACCTTTGGAAATACTTTACCAGCAAAGTGAAACATTTGCAAAGCTGGTTGAAATGATCGACAAAGAAGGTTATGACCCCATTGATTATCAATTTTTATCCTCCTGGATGCCCAAACTCACAGGATTTGGGGAGTGGCTGGAAGAAACAGGGATCGAAAAAATAAGGGAATTACAAACGGTCAGCCATTAATCGTTAATTCATTAAGGCGGCCGGAAAACGTTCGGGCCGCCTTACATTTTTAAAGTACTGATTTATAAACTACTGTAAGGCTACTTGTTACGCTACAAAGAAGGCGGTGGTCAGCCAGCAGAAGACAATAAATTCAGTGACTGATTAAGAATATGGATGTACACAGTTTGAATTATATCGTTCTTTGTTTGTAATATTGTCACTAATGAAAAAGTTACCGCGTAAATGAACTCTGGATATTTAAAAGGTCTGTCTTCTGCAACAGATAAACATACTTTAAACTTAGTTAATGATCAAGTGGTCCTATGCCCGTTGACAGAGGCTGACGCTGATTTTTTTTATGCGATTTACTCCCATCCACAGCTGGCTGTTAATTTTGATGAAAGCCCTTTTTTAGAGAATGAGACGGCAATAGGGTTTACCAAGCGTATAATTTCCGTGTGTGAATATAACTTCACCATCAGGTCGACAGAAAACCCTCAGATTATTATTGGAGACTGTGCCCTGCACCATTGGGATCAGACCACTGAGCAAATTGCCATTGGCGGTTCATTGCTTCCCGAATACTGGGGCAAAGGATTTATGCAGGCGGCATTTGGGCTGCTCTTTTTACTTGCAAAAGAAAACTTGGGCGTCAAGAGCATTGTAGCAGTTACGACAACCCGAAACCATAAGGCAATACGGCTTGCTGAAAAAATGGGATTTAAAAAAATTGAAGCAAACGAAGTTGACACTGTCTTGCGGAAAGAGCTTTGATGAAAGCTCCAACGGAGCATATTTTACGTCTTCCTATTTCTTGTGTTATGATATACATTTCTACCATATATCCAATAAAGCGACAATCCGACAAAGGAACCAAATACAAGGGCGAGTATCCAGATCGTCTTTCTATAACTATTCAAGTTCTTATTCCTCGATACATGGTAGATTGAATATAAAAACGGAGCGATTATGCATATGAGAAAAAACATCTCCTGTGGCGTAATACTTGATGAGTTTAGCATATCTTCGATTTTACAGAGAGATTGCCATCGAAATCGCTACGGCAATCTTCCGTTATGATATACAACACCGACTGGAAAAAGTACTAAAGGAACTAAAAATATTTATTTGGACAGTTCCTTAGCCCTATTGGTCTCGTCCAAATTTTCGACCCGGTGCTTATGTTCGACCCCCCATTCATTGATAATCGAGATCACTGGCAATAAACTGACGCCCAATGAAGTAAGATAGTATTCTACTCTAAGCGGCAGCCCCGGATAGATTTCCTTGTCTACGACACCGGCCACCTCAAGCTCGTGAAGTTGCATGTTAATCACTCTAGGACTTGCTTCGGCAATAGAACGATGTAATTCACTCGGGCGTTTTATTCCTTTATGAATGGCATCTAATATACAGGCCTTCCATTTTCCGCCAATGATCTTCATGGTGACGACTATGCCACAGTCCAAATCTTCCGGAATCTTTCTGCTATACATATTTTTTTATTTTAAGTAAATCTACTCAATTTTTACATTCCCCAGGGAATAATTTTTCCCTGGCTGAATCCTTTTTCCCTTATTGTACGCGTTTTGCGTTATACTCATCTTTGTTGTGTAATGAGGAAAAAAAATGGAAACATTAAAAAAACAAATCAGCATCATAGGCCTAGGACCTATGGGTATAAAGATTGCACAATTGTATCAACAACAGGGTTTTAAGGTTACGGTATTCAACCGTACAGCATCCAAAGCAGATGTGCTGATCAGAGACGGTGCCAGCTATGCCGCCACCATAGAAGAGGCCATAGCTTCCAGTCCGGTGAGCATAGTTATTGTGCACGATTATGCGATATCATCAACACTCTTTTCAACGATTAAAAATGAAAGCGTTTTGTCTGGAAGGACCATCCTGCAGCTGACCACGGGCACTTCTCAGGAAGCACGTGACAGCGAAGACTGGTTCAACAGGAGACATGCAGCCTATATTGACGGGGCTATACAGGTGGCACCCGAACAGATGGCCCAGCCGGATACGACGATATTATTGGCCGGCAGTAAGGCGACGTATGCGAAAATCGAAGAAACACTAAAAGTTCTGGGCGGAAATTTAAAATATCTTGGCGAAAATATAGGGGCTGCCGCAGCGTTGGACACCGCTACATTATCTTATATCTATGGGGCCGCAATGGGTTTCTTTCATGGGGCAGTAATTGCAGAAGCGGAAAATTTCAATGTGGCTGATTATGGAAATATTATCGCAGAGATCGCCCCCGGAATGGGTGAATTTTTAAAACATGAGGGTAAAGTCATCAGCAATAACGACTTTAAAATCTCCCAAAGCCCACTTGCCATCTCCGTCGGTGCTACAAAACGAATCCTGGATACCGCGCGCGAAAGCGGTATAAACAGCGAGTTTCCAGAATTCGCCGCTCGCTGGTTGCAGCGGGCAAAGGATGCAGGCTACGAACAGGAAGAGTTTGCTGCTGTGATTAAAACGCTAAGGCGTACATAGTAGCTCCTGTATACCATGCTCTTGCTGTTGCTGAGAAGTACCCACAATAGTGCCTGTCCTCACGTGCAGCGCGGGACAGGCACTATTGTGGGCAGAAATTAGTCAATATAGATACTGTTTATTGCTTTTTCCATGGCATGTTCCTTTACTCCCGTCACTTTTAGTCCTTCCGCACGGAACACGGTAATGTCAGTCATCCCCAAAGCGCCAAGAAAAGCTTGCAGATAGGGTGCCACGAAGTCGTTGGATTTGCCGGGCCCTTCGGAATAAACACCTCCAGAGGACATCGCGACATACACTTTTTTTCCTGTAACCTTACCAACTGGGCCGGCGTCAGTATAACCAAAAGTGATTCCCGCCCGTGTTATATGGTCGATCCAAGCTTTAAGTGCAGAATGAATCGTAAAGTTGATCAATGGAGCACCGATAACGATAATATCTGCTGATAGAAGCTGTTTAACAAGTGTATTGGACAGGCTGATAGCTTGTTTATCTTCTTCGGAAAGCTGATCCTCCGGCATAAAAAACGTACGGAGAACCGCAGGACTTAGGTGTGGAATCTCCGGATCCACCAAGTTTAATTCCTCCAGGATGCTCCCTGGGTATTTTTGATTGATCTTCTCGACAATAGCGGTGCCCAGTTTGATGCTATACGAATCATTTCCTTGTAAACTGGACTTTAAATGCAAAATGCGTTTCATTGGATTGTTGTTTTAATATGTTAAACTAAATATGGCTCAGCTCGCCGCAGATATTTATATATCGTCGGTTATATAAGCCGTGGATTACATGACAAAGTTATGGGAGTCAACAATCAAAGAATCAGTCCTTACCCCAAGGAAAGTACTTACTTACAGGTAACAGCTTATATTTGTACTATGAAAGAAAACAATGAAACATCATTCCTAGATAAAGAACAGTGCACAAGTTCACTCAGAAATGTTCTCGATGCGCTATATGTGCTGAACGGTAAATGGAAACTAGCCCTAATTCTCTCCTTGATTCAGTCTTCTAAGCGCTTTGGTGAGATACAACGTGATCTTGACGGCATATCACCTAAAGTATTAACAAATGAACTCAAGGATCTGGAGCTGAACGGATTTATCAAGAGAAATGTGTTTGAGGCAACAACTGTCAGCATTGTTTATGAGGCAACAGAATACAGTCGCACATTGAAAAATGTGATAAGGGAGTTGGACAGCTGGGGCGCACAGCACAGGAAGAGGATCCAGGACAGTATGCGAAGGCAGGTATAAGCTAAGACATCACGACATCGGTACAACCAAATTCCATAAGGTACTCAACAAAAAAGGGGACTGTCCCACTAAGTGTGTAAATAAAAAATACGGAGTTCAGTTATGTTCCTTATAACTGGACTCTTTTTTCAAATAAAGTTAAGAACTGATTTAGGATAATGCCCCAATTCTGAATAGGC